>JACCDH011038933.1_pt1 | contig 10541 bp, 7 predicted proteins | sample 7442481 | NCBI WGS metagenome assembly JACCDH01 (sample SAMN15323433, study PRJNA562643) | freshwater metagenome | isolation source: river surface water | place: USA:Blue River Watershed | collected 2017-08-15
CTCCACATGCGCGGTGTGCGGAAACATGTTGACCACCCCCGCCCCCACGCAACGGTAGCCCGCCTGGTGCACCAGCAGCCCGGCGTCGCGGGCCAGGGTGGCGGGGTTGCAGCTCACGTACACCACGCGGCTGGGCGGTTGCCAGTCCGAGGCCGCCGCCTGCTGCGCCGCAGCCGGTGCCACGTGGGCCTGACCGTCCAGCGCCGAGTCGTTCGCACCGTCCACCTGCCCCTCCCGGGCCCTCAGGCGCTGCTGGTGAATGTCTGCCAATGCCTTGACCAGCGCAAACGCGCCTTCGCGCGGCGGGTCCACCAGCCATTTGTCGGCGGGGCCATCGGCCACCAGTTGGTCGGGCGTCATCTCAAACAGGTTGCGGGCCACAAAACGGACCTCGCCCAGCAGCTGTTCGCTGGGGCGCTGCTGCCGGTTGCGCGCCAGGTTCTCGCGGGAGCGGGCCACCAACGCCTCGCTGCCCTCAATGCCCAGCACCGATGCGGCCTGGGTGGCCAGCGGCAGCGTGAAATTGCCCAGGCCACAGAACCAGTCCACCACCCGCTCGTGGCGCTGGACGTCCAGCAGGCGCAACGCACGGGCCACCAACACCCGGTTGATGTGCGGATTGACCTGGGTGAAATCCGTTGGCCGAAACGGGTGAACGATGCCAAATTCGGGCAAGCCGTAGGCCAGCTCAGGGGCGCCAGAAGCCGGTTCGTCCAGCAGATGAACGGTGTCCGGCCCTTTGGGCTGGAGCCACCACTGCACCCCCGGATGCGCCGTGGCAAACGCCCGCAGGCGCTGCGCATCCGCAGGGGACAGCGGCTCCAGGTGCCGCAGCACCAGCGCGGTCACGTCGTCGCCGCAAGCCAGCTCAATCTGGGGGCAGCTGTCCCGGGCGTCCAGGCTGCCCACCAGGGCGCGCAAGGGCAGCAGCAGGTCGCTGACGTGGGGCGGCAACACCGGGCACACCGACATGTCGGCCACGTAGCGGCTCTTGCGCTCGTGGAATCCAATCAGCACCACGCCCTTCTTCAGCACATGACGGACGGACAAACGCGCGCGGTGGCGGTAGCCCCAGGTTGGGCCTTGAATGGGGCGCCAAATCGTCTCGGGCCGCACTTTGCCCAAATGCCAGAGGTTGTCCTCCAACACCCGTTGCTTCATGGCCACTTGGGCTGCGGCGTCCAAATGCTGCATCTTGCAGCCGCCACAGGCGCCGGCATGCAAACCAAAATGCGGGCAAGCGGGCGCCACCCGTTGCGAAGACTCGCGGTGCACCGCCGTCAGCGTGGCGGCTTCCCAATTGTTTTTCTTGCGGTTGACCTGGGCGCTCACCCATTCAAACGGCAGGGCGCCGTCCACAAAGACCACCTTGCCATCGGCCTTTCGCGCCACGCCCTGGGCCTCCAGGTCCAGCGAGTTGATGTGCAGCCAATCGGCCGAAAAACCGAAGTCTGCGGCCACCGGGGCGGCGTCGCGAACAGGCGCAGCGCCGGGTTCATCGGAGTGGGACTCAGGGCCGTCCGCCGAGGCGGGGCCCCGTGCTGCGCCCGCAGTGCCAACGGACGCCGTGGCCAATGCCTCAGCCCCGGTGCGCAGAACGGCCGGGCCCGCCGACGCCTGGCGGGCCTCGGCCAGTGCCCCGGCCAGTGACGGCAGCGGACCCGCAGCAGACGCCGCCACCACACCGGAGGCACCCGCACCCGATGGGGAAAAAGCAGAGGAAGACATGAAAAACCTTTCAGGGGCCCGATGCCAAAACGTTCGGGCCATTCGCGGCGCCCCCGCCGCAGGCCAAGGGGCGCGGGCGGTCAGCGGGCCGGCAAGAGTTTGGCGGGATCGACGGGCTTGCCGTTGCGACGGATCTCGAAATGGAGTTTCACGCGGTCGGCGTCGCTGCTGCCCATCTCTGCAATGCGCTGCCCCTGGCGCACGGTCTGATCTTCTTTGACCAGCAGGGTCTGGTTGTGCGCGTAAGCCGTCAGGAACGTGTTGTTGTGCTTCAGGATCACGAGGTTGCCGTAACCCCGGAGGCCGGAGCCCGCGTAAACCACCTTGCCATCGGCGGCGGCCAAAACGGGTTCGCCCGCCTTCCCTGCAATGCCCAGCCCCTTGTTCTTCTGGTCGTCGAAACCGGCAATCACCGCACCGGGTGCTGGCCAGATGAAGCCGAGGTCGTCGGGGTCCGATTTGGGCACGGGCGCTGGCGCGGGCGCGACAACGGCTGGGGTGGGTGCTGCAGTGGCCACAGGGGCCGACGACGCAAGCGCCGTTCCCGCCGCGGGCAACGGCTGCCCCACCACGCTGGAGCTGGACACCGCCGAGGTGGACACGCCTGCGGGCGCCCCCACCGGAGCCGACGGTGCAGAAGACGCCGCCGAAACCACAGGCGCGGTGGAGCCGGCAACTGGCGGGACCACCCGCAACACCTGCCCCACTTCCAACCGGTTGGGGTTCTCCAACTGGTTCCAGCGGGCCAGATCGCGCCAGTTCTGGCCGGTCTCCAGCCCGATGCGAATGAGCGAATCGCCCGGCCGAACGGTGTAGTAACCCGGCTTGCCCGCGTTTTCAGCGCCAGGAGGCAAGGGTGCAGGGGCCACCGGCGATGCAGAGGCAGCGGCGGCAGCGGGGGATGCGGCTGGCGCGGATGTTGACGGGGCCACGGCAGGCGGCCGGCCCACGCCACGGTCTTCAACAGGGGCTGGCGGGGCCACGCGTTGGCTGGCACAACCCGCCAAGACGGCCACCAACCCCAATGCAACACCGACCCGTTGCACCCGCAAAGGCACCGACGGACGGGCCGGCAACCGGTCAACAGAAAAGGCTGGCAGATGAAAGCGGCGCGAGCAGAACGACATGATGGGGGCCAGGCAACTGGCAATGCAGAAAAAAAGGGCCCGACAACGCGTCAGACCACCCCGGATTTTAGAGGGACGAACTGCACGGGCTCCAGCACCGCCTGCACAAACCCTGTGGGCGTTCGGTCCACCACGACCAGGCGCTGGCCCGCACCGTCCAGTCCAGTGGGCGCAACCAACCGCCCGCCCACCGCGAGCTGGTCCAGCCAGGCCTGCGGCAAGGCGTCGCCACCCGCAGCGGCAATGATGCCCGCATAGGGCGCTCCAGCGGGGTAGCCCTGCATGCCATCGCCCAGCAGCAAATGCAGGTTGGGGATGCGAAAGGGGCTCAGCAGGGCTCTGGCCTTGTCGTGCAGGCCGCGCAGGCGCTCGATGCTGTAAACCTCCACGCACAAGCGGCTCAGCAAAGCGGCCTGGTAACCACAACCGGTGCCAATTTCCAACACACGCCCCAGGGGCAAAGGCCGCTGGTGAATCAACAGCTCCAGCATGCGCGCCACCACGTTGGGCTTGGAGATGGTCTGCCCCAACCCGATGGGCAGGCTGGTGTCTTCGTAGGCTTGGTTGGCAAGCGCGGTGTCGACAAACCGGTGCCGCTCCACCTCGCCAAGCGCCTGGAGCACGCCGGGATGGGCAATGCCCTGGGCCGCCAGCTTGCGCACCATGGCCTGACGGACCGCCGCAGAGTCCAGCCCCACCCCCGATGACACGGGCTGCAAAGGGCGAGGGCCCACCGCACGGGCCGATGAGGGCGCCAGAGACAAGCCCACGCTGGGCCTGGCGCCATCGCCCCGTCCACCCCCCAAGGCCACGGGGAACCCTGGGCGTGCCTTCACGGCCGTCCCCGCAAGGTGTCGCTCAACTGCGCGGCCACCGGGGCCCAGTACGGCAGCACCGCGTGGTGGGTCAGGTCCACGTGCAGCGGCGTGATGGTGGCGTAACCCTGCTCGGTGGCGTGAAAGTCGGTGCCTTCGCCGTCTTGTCGCGCAGGACCCGCGCCGCCGATCCAGTACATGGTTTCCCCACGAGGATTGACCTGTTGAATGACCGCCTCTGCCGCGTGGCGACGCCCCAAACGCGCCACCTTGAAACCTTTGAGCGCCGACAGCGGACGGTTGGGAATGTTCACGTTCAGCAACCACTGGCCATCGCCTTGCCGCGCATGCGGTTTTGCAGAGGGGGCGGTGGCGGAGAGGGTGGGCAGCAACTGCTGAACCAGGGCGCGCGCCGCCTGTGCCGCTGCGTCCACATGGGCCCAGCCACGCTCGGTTTGCGAGAACGCCACGGCGGGCACACCAAACAGATACCCCTCCATGGCCGCCCCAACGGTGCCGGAGTAAATGGTGTCGTCGCCCATGTTGGCGCCGTTGTTGATGCCCGACACCACCAGATCGGGCACATGGTCCAACAAGCCGGTCAGTGCAATGTGAACGCAATCGGCGGGCGTGCCGTTGACGTAGCGAAACCCGTTGCTGGCGCGGTGAACGTACAGCGGGGAATGCAGCGTCAACGCATTGGATTTGGCGCTGTTGTTGTGCTCCGGTGCCACCACTTCGATGTGCCCGAGATCGCGCAAGGCCTCGTACAGTGCGACCAGGCCTGGCGCCTGGTAGCCGTCGTCGTTGGACAGCAGAATGTTCATGCAAAACCCTCAAGGGCACCGCCCGAACCGGGCGACGCGCAAGTTCCAGACGAAAAAAATGCCGACGGGCATGACGCTCGTCGGCATTGGTGTTTTTTGGGGTGACTGATGGGGCTCGAACCCACGACAACCAGAATCACAATCTGGGACTCTACCAACTGAGCTACAGCCACCGCAAGCCCGCCATTATAGCGCGATCATCTGTTGTTTATCCATTGGTTGCGGACTTGGATGCGGGACGGGGCACCTTGATGTCCACCTTGAAGCGTTGCTTCAAATGCTCGTAGTAGGCAGCGCCTTCGGCCGACGTCCACCACTGCTCGTACTGCCGCAGTTCCTGGGCTGCCAACTCGGGCGCGGCGGCTTCCCGAGGCTGCACGCCGGTGACCTTCAGCACGGCGTAGCCTTGGCGCCCCAAGTCCACCCCGCCCCAGGCGGGCAGCGCGCTGACGTCGAGCTTCATGGCGGCGGCCACTTCCTTGGGGCCCAAGACCGACGGCCGGTCGCGAGAAACGGTCACCGCGGGTTGAACGCCCGCAGGTGCGGTGCCACCTTTCCACGCGGCCAGGGCGGCTTCTCCCGCTTCGCGTGCCAGGGCCTGCGCCTTGTCGCCGACGAGTTGGGCCTTGACCCGCTCCGCCACGTCTTTGAGGGGCAGCGTGTGTGCGGGGCGGTGCGCCACCACACGGGCCGCCACCAAGCGGTTGCTGCCGGTTTCGATGGCTTCCGTGTTGCGCTTCTTGTCGATGGATTCGGCGGAGAACAGCGCGTCCAGCACCTTCTCGTTGGCCAACGCCTGGGGGCCACCCGGCTGGGGCGTGCGCTGAATGTTTTGTGCCGACTGGACCTTCAACCCCAAGCGCTCGGCCGCCGGGGTCAAGGAATCGGGCTGCTCGTACACCAGGTTGCCCAGCAGTTCTGCCTTCTCGGCGAACAGCGGCTGGGCTTTCTGCTTTTTGATGTCGGCGACGATGTCCGCCTTCACCTGCTCCAACGGCCGCTGAGCCGCGGGCCGAATGTCGGTCAATTGGATGATGTGAAAACCGAATTCGCTCTCCACCAAATCGGAGATGTCGCCTTTTTTCAGGGCAAACACCGCGTCCTCAAACGGCTTGACCATGGCCCCGCGAGAGAAGAACGACAAATCACCACCTGAAGCGGCGGAGCCGGTGTCTTGAGAGGATTTTTTGGCCACGTCCGCAAACCGGGCGGGTGTCTTGCGGACCTCGTCCAGCAGCGCCTGGGCCTTGTCTTTGGCGGCCTGGCGTTCGGCGGCTGGCGCGTCTTTTGGTGCGTTGATGAGGATGTGACTGGCTCGCCGTTCCTCAGGCGTGCTGTAGCGGCTGGCGTTTTGCTCGAAATAGGCCTTCACCTCGGCGTCGCTCACCGCCAGCGCGGCCATGACGGCGTCCATGTCCAAGACCAAAAACTCCACATCGGCCTGCTCGGGGGCTTGGAACTTGGCGGCGTTTGCCTGGTAGTGCGCCTCCACGTCGGCGTCGGAGACGGTCACGCGACTGCGGTAGGCAGCGGCGTCAAAGCGCAGCCACTGGACCGTGCGGCGTTCAAAAAATGCGTCCAGCGAGGCGCGGCCCGCAGCGGGCGTGACCAATGCAGTGGCCATGACCCCCTGAGCCACTTGCCGCTGCGACAGATCCCGGCGCACTTGCGCCTCAAAACCCTCAGGCGACAAGCCCTGGGCCGCCAACAACTGGCGGTAACGGTCCATGTCCAGGGTGCCATCGGGCTTGCGCAACGAGGCGATGGTCTCGTCTTGTTGCAGATCGCGGGCCAGCTTCTGGTCGGTGGTCACCAAATTCATTTTCTGGGCGGCCACCACCAGCAGGCGTTCCCGCACCAGGCGCTCCAAGGTGGCGTAACGGGCTTCCTCGGTGTCGAGCATGCGCACGTCGATGTCCGGCTGCCTCGCGCGGATGCGATCCACCTCACGGCGGTGTTCGGCGTCCCATTCGTCGGATTTGATGGCGGTGCCGGCCACCACCGCCACGGTATTGCCGCGGCCATCGGTTTGGCGATAGCCCTCCACGCCGACCAGCACAAAGGCGGGAATGATGAACAGCGCCAGCAGAAACCCGAAAAAACGCGTGTTGTTGCGAATGGTGTCGAACATGTGATCAGGCCCAGGGCCGGTGGTGGGTCGAACGCAATAAAAAAGGACTTGGATTTCTCCAAGCCCTTGATTTCATTGTATCGGGGGTGGTGGGTGCTGACGGGGTCGAACCGCCGACCTACGCCTTGTAAGGGCGCCGCTCTACCAACTGAGCTAAGCACCCCTCCGAATACAAAAAACCCGGGGTTTCAGTTGACGGCGTCCTTGAGGGCTTTGCCGGCTCGAAACTTGGGCACTTTGGCCTCGTCGATTTTAATCGACTCGCCGGTGCGGGGGTTGCGGCCTGCCCGAGCGGCACGCTGGCCGACTTCGAACGTGCCAAAGCCCACCAGCGACACGCTGCCGCCTTCTTTCAAAGTGGCGGCGATAGCGGCCAGCGCGGCGTCCAGGGCACGGGTGGCCGACGCTTTGGAGATGTCGGCATCCGCAGCAATGTGTTCGATCAGGTCAGTCTTGTTCACAAAAAAATCCTTGTACAGGGCGTTCCGCCCGACGGGGCCAAGCGCTTTGCCCCAAAGGGCGGTGCGCGTCAGGGTCTGGAAACCGAGGGGCGCATTCTAGTCCGTTCGCCAAGCCCTCACGCGGGCACCTGGACGCCGAGACCGCTCCACACCGCACCCACCGGACGGCAGGTGGCCAGCGACGCGGCACATTCAGCGGGCCTTGGCGCGGATGTCGGGCAAGGCTTTGCGCAGGTAGTAAACCATGGACCAGACGGTGAGCACGGCCGACAACCAGATGAGCCACTGGCCCCACTGCGCGGTGTTCAGCCAGCCGAACAGCACCCCATCGAACAGCAGAAACGGGATGGCAACCATTTGCACGGTGGTTTTGACCTTGCCGATCATGTGGACCGCCACGCTTTTGGTGGCGCCGATGATGGCCATCCATTCCCGCAGCGAGGAAATGGCAATTTCGCGCCCAATGATGACCAGCGCCACGAACACATCCGCCCGGTCGAGATGCACCAGCACCAGCAAGCTGGCGCACACCAAAAACTTGTCGGCCACCGGGTCCAGAAAAGCACCGAAGGCGGAAGTTTGGTTCAACCGCCGGGCCAGGTAGCCGTCGGCCCAATCGGTGGCGGCAAACACCACGAACAACACGGTGGCGGCGAGGTTGCGGTCGGCCACCGGCCAAGCGTCAAGGTAGAACACCCCGACGATGAGCGGGATGGCCACGATCCGGGCCCACGTCAACAGGGTTGGCAGGTTGAAAAACATGAGCCGATTATGCGGGCCTATCCGCGCAGGGCGCGGTAGATGGTCTCGGCCAATTCGGCGGAAATGCCCTCCACGGTCTGCAGGTCGGCCACGCTGGCGTCGGCCACACCGCGAACCCCACCAAACCGCTGCAACAGTCGCGCCCGCCGCTTGGGGCCGACGCCGGGAATGTCCTCCAGCCGGCTGCCCCCGGTGCGCACCCGCGCCCGCTGGCTGCGCATGCCGGTGATGGCGAAGCGGTGCGCTTCGTCCCGAATCTGGGCCACCAGCATCAATGCGGCGGAGTCTTTGCCCAGGTACACCTTGTCGCGGCCGTCGGCAAACACCAACTCCTCCAGGCCCACCTTGCGGCCCTCGCCCTTTTCCACACCCACCAGCAGGCCCAGGTCCAAGCCCAGCGATTCGAACACCCGTCTGGCGGTGCCGATCTGGCCCTTGCCGCCGTCGATCACCACCACGTCCGGGAGACGGCCCGCACCGGCGCTGCCGGGCGTTTGGCCATCGGCCTCGCGCAGGGCCTGCGCCAGCTTGCCGTAGCGGCGGGTCAGCACCTGCTCCATGGCGGCGTAGTCGTCGCCGGGGGTGATGTCGGCGATCAGGTAGCGGCGGTATTGGGCGCTTTGCATCTGGTGGTTTTCAAACACCACGCAGGACGCCTGGGTGGCCTCCCCTGCCGTGTGGGAAATGTCGAAGCACTCGATGCGGATTTGCGCCAGCTCGGGTTGCGGCAGGTCCAGGGCAGCGGCCAGCGCACGGGTGCGCGCTTGCTGGCTGCCCTCCTCCGCCAGCAAGCGGGCCAGTTGCAAGTCGGCATTGGTTTGGGCCATGTCCAGCCACGCTTTGCGGTGCTCGCGCGGCTGGGTGACCACGTGCAGCTTCACACCTGCTTGCTCGCCCAGCACATCGATCAGGTCGGGCGCCACCGGCACCCCCAGTACCAGCACCGGCGGTGGCTGAGTCTGGGTGTAGTGCTGGGCCAAAAAAGCCTCCAGCACCTGCCGCTCCACCGCAAAGGATGGGGCGGACGATGGGGGTTCCGCATCGGCGCCTTCCAGCCCCTCCGACACCACCGGTTCGGCTTCAGCCTCGGGCGCAATGGCGTCTTCCACATGCACGGGGAAGTGGGCCCGGTCGCCCAGGTGGCGGCCGCCCCGCACCATGGCCAGGTTGACACAGGCCCGACCGCCCTGAACGCGCACGGCCAGGACGTCCACGTCTTGGTCGGCCATGTTGTCCATGGACTGCTGGTGCAGCACCCGCGACAGGGCGGTGACCTGGTTGCGCACCTCGGCCGCCTGTTCGTAGGCCAGCGCCTCGGCATGGGCCATCATCTGGGCTTGCAGGTCGGCAAGAACGGCCTGGGTGTCGCCGCGCAGAAAGTCGGCGGCCCGGCGCACGTCGTCGGCGTAGGCCTGCGGGCCGATCAGGCCCACACAAGGGCCCGAGCACCGTTTGATCTGGTACAGCAAACACGGCCGGGTGCGGTTGGTGAACACCGAGTCCTCGCAGGTGCGCAGGCGAAACACCTTCTGCATCAATTGAATGCTCTCCTTCACCGCCCACGCGCTGGGGTAAGGCCCAAAGTATTGGTGGCGCTTGTCCACCGCACCCCGGTAATACGCCATGCGCGGAAACGCGCCCGGTTGAATGGCGGACGCGGTCCGGTTGGCGGCGCCCGTGCCCGCGGGGGCCGCACCGCCGAGTGCCGAGGCGGCATCGTTGGGCAGCGCCATGGGCCGGCCCAAGCGCAGGTAGGGGTAGCTCTTGTCGTCCCGAAACAGGATGTTGAACCGTGGGTTCAGCGTCTTGATGAGGTTGTTCTCGAGCAGCAGGGCCTCCGCCTCGGAGCGGACCACGGTGGTTTCCATGCGGGCGATGCGCGACACCATGTGCCCCACCCGGGTGCCGTCTTGTTGGCGCTGGAAGTAACTGGCCACGCGGCGGCGCAGGTTGCGGGCCTTGCCCACGTACAGCAAGGCGCCGGCGGCGTCGAAATACCGGTACACCCCCGGCAGCGCGGGCAGCGCGGCCACCTCGCGCAGCAGCGCGTCCAGGGCTGCGGTGGCAGCGTCGGGGCTGGGGGGCAGGCTGGGCCCCGGCGCCAACTGGGGCGTGGCAGGGGGTGCAGAAGATGCGGAGGGTGCAGCAGGGGTGGGGGCGTCTTGCATGGGTGGGCATTTTCGGCGCAGCGCGCTAACCTTGCCGCATGGCCCAGCCCACCACCCCACCGCCGTCCGCCGCCCATCGCGCCCACCAATCCCCCACCGCTTCTGTGAACGGCCTGCCCGAGCACGCGTTGTGGGACGTGTTTTGCCGCGTCATCGACAACCACGGCGACCTGGGCGTGCTGTGGCGGCTGTCTTGCGAGTTGGTGCGCAGGGGACAGCGCGTGCGGCTTTGGGTGGACCACCCCGACGCCCTGCAATGGATGGCACCCGAGGGCCTGGCGGGCGTGTCCGTGCGGCCGTGGCAAGCGCTGTCTCAAGACCAGCCCGACGGCTGGGGCCCGATTGCCGACGTGTGGGTGGAGGGTTTTGGCTGTGAAATAGACCCCAATTTCATAGCTAAAACATCAATAAATACGTGCGCCAAAGGCCGTTTTCGTTCAAAATTTCCGGTGTGGATCAACCTGGAGTACCTGACGGCAGAACGTTATGCCGAGCGCAGCCACGGCCTGCCCTCGCCCGTGC
>JACCDH010924712.1_pt1 | contig 10540 bp, 12 predicted proteins | sample 7442481 | NCBI WGS metagenome assembly JACCDH01 (sample SAMN15323433, study PRJNA562643) | freshwater metagenome | isolation source: river surface water | place: USA:Blue River Watershed | collected 2017-08-15
CCCTGACCAGCCACGACGCCACGGCCCGCGATCCGGGCGGGCGCGAGGGCGGACAAGGTGGCCAGCGTCAGGGCCAAGGCTCCGGCCATCCGCGCACAGAGGCGGCCTTGGCCGGTCTGCGGGGCACGCTTGCCGCCCCGACGGTCGGCGGACGCGCCGCCAATCTTGTCAATATCGTTGCCTGAGGACGCCCCATCATGGCCAAGGAACCCGTCACCGCTGATGCCGCGCCGAAGAAGGGCGGCGGAGTCATGCGCCTGATCAAGATGTTGCTCGGCTCTGCCGTGCTGGTGAGCGCGGGGTTTGGCGGGGGCTATTTCTACTTTGCCAACCCGCTGTCGCCCGCACAGGACATGCTGCGCCTGATCGACCCCAAAGAGGAAGCCGCCGCCGAAGCGGACGCCCATGCGGCTGAAGGCGACGGAGAGGCCGCGCCGAAAAAGCTGCCCAAGCCCGTGCCGGAACAAGAATTGTTCGTCACGTCCTATTACTCTTTCCCCGATGCCCTGACATCGAACCTGAAGGACTCCCGCCGCTTCCTGCAAGTGCAGGTGGGCGTTTCAACCCAATATGACGCGCAGGTCATCACCAATGTCACCACCCACACCCCGGCGCTGATGTCCGACATGCTGGCGGTGATCTCGACCTTCACCGAAGAGGATCTGGCCGGAACCGAGGGCCGCGCCAAACTGTCCGAGGCGCTGAAAGCCGCGATCAACAAGCGGCTGGAAAAGGCCGAAGGCTTTGGCGGTGTCGAGGACGTGTTCTTCCCGTCCTTCGTGCTGCAATAAGGGCGCCGGGCATGGCCGCCACCCCGCGCAAACTCTCTGCCAACGAAGTCGCCGCCCTTGTCGGCGGGCTGATGGATGGCGGGCGGGACTTCGGCACCTCGGACAGCGGGGTCGAGGTCCGGCCCTATGTCTTCGGCTCCAACGATCTTTCGTCGATGGGCGACTATCATGCGCTTCGCATGATTAACGAACGCTTCTGCCGGATCGCGCGGTCGGTCTTTCTGCCGATGCTGCGCATCCAGCCCCGGCTGTCCGCCTTTCCGCCCGAGGTGCGCAATTACGACGACTACCGCAACAGCCAGGACAATTTCGTCAGCTTGACCAACACCCGCATCGAGGAATTGCGCGGGAACCATCTGATCGTGATCCCGCCGACCTTCATCTCCCTGCTGACCGACGCCTATTATGGCGGGTCGATCCGGCATGTGAAAAGCGGGCGCAACGAATTTACCGCCACCGAACAGCGCGTGATCGAGATCGTGACGGACCGGCTGAACCAGGCGCTGCAACTGGCCTGGCGTGATCTGATGTCGCTGACGCTGAGCGTGGTCAGCCGCGAGGAAAACATGCAATTCGCCGCCTTTGTCGATGGCGACGACATGATCGTGAACTGCTCTTTCATGGTGCAATTGCCCGGCACGGAACCGGCCAGCTTCGACATCCTCTATCCACTGCAAACGCTGAAACCCATCGGCAGCCTGTTGCGGTCGCGGATGCAATCCGACTCGTTGGACGACGATCAAAGCTGGCGTGACCGGTTGGAACGCGCGGTGCTGTCGGTGCCGTTGCAGATCACGGCGCGGCTCTGCGAACCCGACATTCCGCTGCGCCAGTTGACGCAGTTGAAAGAGGGCGACGTGATCCCCGCCCAGATGACCGACACGGTTCAGGTGATGATCGAAGGGCGGCCGATGTTTCTGGCCACGCCCGGCGAAGTGCAAGGCAAGTCCGCCCTCAGCGTCACGCGGCGCATCGGGCAGGAAAAGTAAGGAGACAGCACCATGACGGACGGAAAGATGGGCACGGACGGGCTGCGCCTGCTGGAAAACATCGGCGTCAAGCTGACGGTCGAGGTGGGGCGGGCAGAGCTGACGATCCGTGACCTGTTGCGCCTGAACGAAGGATCGGTGATCGAGTTGGACCGTCTGGCGGGCGATCCCCTCGACGTGCTGGTGAACGGCACGCTGATCGCCAAGGGCGAGGTGGTGATGGTGGGCGAACGCTTCGGCATCCGCTTTGGCCAGATCATCGACCCAGAAAAGCGCGCCGAAAGCCTGTGACAGAGGCCGGAACGCGGCAAGACGGCCTGTCCCGACAGGGCAGGCCGCTGCGTTTCTGACCAGCCTTCAGACGGTCTGCGGCGCAGGCGCCGGATCGGGCGCGAAAAGCGAACGATCCGTCGGAAACATCGCAAGATGTGCGGCTTGTGCGGCGCGCTCGGTTGCGGCGGCATGCACGGCATGGAAGCGCAGCCCCCGACCGCGCCGGTCTGCGCGCAGATAGGCCGGGGCCGTGCGGCGCAGATGCACGCCCAGCGCCGCCCAGACCACGGGCACCGCATAGGGGGAAACCGCCCCTGCCACGATCAGCGCCGTCACGATCGTGGCACAGGGCACCCACAGCCGCATCTGCAACAGCCACAGCGGTGGCAGCAGGGTCGCCAGCGTGGAGGGCGCAAGACAGACCACATCGAACCGCCCCGCCCCGTCGCGCAGGATTTCCCAGTTCGACAATCTGTCGGGATCGATCCGGGGGCTGTCCTCCTCTGGGGTCCCCGGGCCTGCCATGCTGTCCCATTGCCCCAGATCGGCGCGGTCAGCCAGAACGGTGATCCGGTTCGGCCCGCGCTGAAAGGTCAAGGCGAGCGGCCTGCCGCCCCGTTCGGCCAGCCGTTGGGCCAGATGGGCGGGTGTCCCGGCAAAGGCGCGCCCGTTGACCGCCAGCAGGATATCCCCCGCCATCAGACCCAACGACCGGCCCGCCGCACGGGCCGGCACATCCTTCAGCCAGAGGGTCAGGGTCGGGTCAGCGGGATCGGCCATATCAGGGATAGACAAAGGGGTTGGGTTCCGCCGCCGGTTTTGTCGCCGGTTTCGCGGGGGACTTGGCAGAGGATTTCGCGGGCGCAGAGGGGGCAGAGGCCGGTTTCGCCGGTGCCGCCTTGGCTGCGGGCGCAGCGGCAGGCGCGGCGGTGATCCGCAACACACCGGCCTCGATCCGGGCCAGCGACTCGCGGATATCGGTCAGATCGCCCGGAACGGCCAAAGCCGGGGCAGCAGGCGCCGCACCTTCGGCAGCAGGTTCGGCGGGCTTGGCGGGGGCAGCACCGGTCAGGTCCATTTCGGCCAATGCAGCCAGAATCTCATCACGGGACTCTTCAATGGCAGCGACCACATCCCCGCCCGCGGTCGGGGCGGCCTCGCCCTCGACAGGTTCGGAGAGCTTGGCCGCGACGGCGGCGGCCACGGCCTCGGGCAGATCCGCCAAGGCCTTGGCCACCGGATCTTCGTGATCCTTGCCATCGTCGCGTGCCTCTTTCAGTGCCAAGACCTCTTCGGCAATCATTTTGGCCGCTTCGGCCTGCAGTTCCGCCGCCTCATGCAGATCGGCGACGGACCGGAAATAGACCAACGTTGACAGGGCAAGGCAGACGACCGCGCCGACCGTCGCGCCCGTGGCCAGCGCCGAAGACCGTTTCTGCGCCCGCCCGACCTTGTCGACAAACTCCTTCTGCGCCTTGCCCAGCCGCGCGATGTCTTCGGCGGCGTCATTGGCGGCGTCGGCGGCGGCGATGGCGCGGCGCAAACCGTCGCTGACGGGGTCGGTGTCTTCGGTCATCGCAGGCTCCTTGCGGCGGCGCGGGGCAGTCTTGACCGATGGGATGCAAGCGCCGTGCCAGCCTCAGCGCGCATCGGGCGGCGCCTCGGCCCGGCCATTCTCGCCAAAGCGCAACTCCGGCGGCAGGTCGATGTCAGGCAGATCGCCCGCCTCGCCCCGATCCAGCCGGTAGACATGCGCGAGGATGGCGGCGACGGCGCTATAGAGCCCTTCCTGAATCTCCATTCCGATATCCCCGGTAAAGTAGAGCGCCCGCGCCAGCAGCGGACTGCGCAGCATCGTCACACCATGTTTGCGGGCACGGTCGCGGATTTCCTGCGCCATCGGCCCCTTGCCCATGGCAAGGATCACCGGCGCGCGGGTATCGCCCTGCACATAACGGATCGCCACGGCGAAATGGGTGGGGTTGGTGATCACCGCCGTGGCATTGGCCACATCGGGCAGCGCCTTGCGCTGACGAGCGGCGCGGCGGGATGCCTCCATCTGCAACTGGCGCAGACGGCCCTTCACCTCGGGCGAGCCGTTCTGCTCCTTGGATTCCTGCTTCACCTCCTGAAAGGTCATCATCATCTGCTTGTGCAGGGTCAGCCATTGCCACAACAGATCCGCCGCGCCGATCACCAACAGCACCAGCGTCATCGCCAGCATCAGCCGGATCAGTGCCCCGCCCAAAACGCCCGCCGCCTCAACCGGAGAGACCGCCCACAACCGGTCCATCTGCGGCAGATACCCGCGCAGCACCATCAATGCGACCGAGCCCAGAAGCACGACCTTCAGCACGGATTTCACCAGCTCCACCAAGGCGTTGGCCGACACCATCCGCCCAAGGCCCTTCAGCGGGTCCAACTTGTCGGCCTTGAACCCCAGCGCCTTGGGCGCGAAATGCAGACCACCTGTGCCCCATTGGATGGCCAGCGCCGCCAAGGCCAACGGCAGCCCTGCCACCACGGCGACGGTCAGGATTTCCCAGAACGCCGACAGGCTGCGCGCGGCAATCTGGTCTTGCAGCAGCGCTGCGCGGTCCAGCCGCAGATAGTCGCGCCACAGCGCCACCGCCTGCGGCATCAGCGCCGCCGCCGCCATGACCAGTCCGGTCGCCATGGCGAAGCCGCCGAACACCATCGCCTCTTTCGAGGTCAGGACCCGGCCCTCTTCGCGGGCGTCCTGTTTGCGTTTGTCGGTCGGTTCGTGAGAGCGTTCCTCGCCGTCATCCTCGGCCATCAGACACCCCCACCGAGGATGGGACCGATCAGGTCAAGTGCCGCGCTCATCACCCCCTGCATCGCCGCCGCCGCCCCCGGCACCGTCAGCCACAGCAGCAATAGCGTGGCCATCATGGTCAGGGGAAAGCCGAAGGAAAACAGGTTCAACGCCGGGGCAGACCGCGTGATGACGCCGATCACGATGTTCAGCAGCAACAGCACCGACACCACCGGCAGCATGATCCCCAAGCCAAGCGCAAACATTGCCGTGCCCGCCTGCAACCCCGCCGCGATCAGGCGGTCGGGCTGGAAATCGCCCCCCGGCGGCAGGGTGGTGTAGCTTTCGATCACGATGCGGATGGCCACCAGATGCCCATCCAGCGCGAAAAAGGTCATCAACAGGAAGATCGAGAACACCTGCGCCACCACGGGCGATTGCCCGCCCATCGCCGGGTCGACTTGCGCCGCAAAGGACAGACCGGCGGTCGAGGCGATGCGGTCCCCCGCCAAGGACGCCGCGCCGAACAGGATGGTCAGCACCAACCCGGCCGTCAATCCAAGCGCCAGTTCGGGAATGATCAGCCGCAGCGCCGACATCCCCGCCAAGGCATCCGGCGGCGGCATCGGGACATGGGCGAAGACGGGAATGGCCAACATGACGGTTGCCACGATGCGGATCGGCAGCGGTGTGAAGCGGCCCCCGAAGGCAGGCGAGGCGACAAGAAAGGCCCCGATCCGCAGCATGGCAAACAGGAATTGCGTCAACCAACCGGTCAGCGCACCCATCTCCATCGCGGGCAGGGGAAATCCGCCCTCCATCAGCCGCCCATGGTGCGGATGGTTTCAAAGACGAAGGCGAAGTAATCCGTCATCGTGGTCAGCATGAAGCTGGAGGCCAGCGCCATCGTCAGCATCACGATGGCCAGTTTCGGCACAAAGCTGATGGTCTGTTCGTTGATGGACGTGGCCGCTTGCAGGATACCGATCACCAGACCCACCGCCAACGCCACCAGCAGAACCGGCCCCGCGGTCACGAGGATCGACCAATAGGCCATGCGCAGATGTTCGATATTGCCGTCGAAATCCATGTCAGCCCCCCAGACCGTAGGTTGCGGCCAGTGACCCCACGGTCAGCGCCCACCCATCCACCAGCACGAACAGCAAGAGCTTGATCGGCAGGGACACGATCATGGGCGACAGCATCATCATCCCCAAGGCCATCAGGATCGAGGCGACGACCATGTCGATCACCAGAAACGGCAGGAACAGCAGGAAGCCGATCTGGAACGCGGTCTTCAATTCCGACGTCATGAAGGCAGGCAGCAGCACCGAAAACGGCACGGCATCAGGGCCGGAATAGGCCTCATCCCCCGCCAGTTGCTGGAACATCAAAAGGTCATTCTGGCGGGTATTCTCCACCAGAAACCCGCGCAGGATGTCGGATGAGGTGCGGATCGCCACATCCGGGGCCATCTGGCCATCCAGATAGGGGCCGATCGCCTCATCATGCATCCGGGTCAGGGTGGGCTGCATCACGAAGAAGGTCAGGAACAGGGCCAGCGCGATCAGCACCTGGTTCGGCGGGGTTTGCTGCGTGCCCAAGGCTTGGCGCAGGATCGACAGCACGATGATGATGCGGGTAAAGGCGGTCATCCCCAAAAGCAGGGACGGCAGCACCGTCAGCAGCGTCATCAGTGCGACGATCTGTAGTGACAGCGAATAGGTCGTGCCGCCGCCCGCCCCTTGTTGCAGGGTGATGGCCGGCAGACCCTGCGCTTGGGCCAGCGCGGGCAGCAGCACCAAGGTCATCGCCAGAAGGACGCGCGTCATGACGTCACCTGCGGGGCCACGGGGCCAAGGTCGTGCAGCAGCGGGGCCGACCCCTTGCAGCGGATCAGCAGGAAGGACCGGCCATCCACTTCAAGGATCACGGCGCGGTCGGTGGAGGAAAGGGCCGCCACCTCGGCCAGTTTCATCCGCTTGCCCTGATGCAAACGCCGCGACAAACCACCTTGGTTCAGCTTGACCAGCAGCCAGCCGAGCGCCAGCACCGCCATGAACAGCGCCAACACTCCGATCTGGCCGGGGCGGATCACCGCCAATGCTGTTTCGGTCTCCATTCCCGTCTGCGCCTTCTGATCCACGCCCTGCGTGTGAGATGCCTAGAAAATCTGGTTCCGCGCCCGTCCCTGCCCCCGCGTGATGCAACCGATCCGGGCAAAAATGCCCCTCCCAACGGCGGGAGGGGCGAGGGGGCTTGCTTGGGACAAGCAGGGGTAAACGCTTGGGCAGGACCGACACCGGACCCGCCCGGTCAAGGTCAGTGCTGCCCGCCCAGCGCCGCACGACGGCGGCGTTCGACGGACGAGGGGATACGCAACTGGTCGCGGTATTTCGCGACGGTGCGGCGGGCCAGTTGCACGCCGTCTTCCTGTTCGACAAGCTTGGCGATGGCGTCATCCGACAGCGGGTCTTGCGGGTTCTCGGCCTGCACCAGTTTCTGGATCCGGTGCCGCACCGCCGAGGCTGACCCCGACTCGTCCCCGGTGGACGAGGCCAGCGCCGCGCTGAAAAACGTCTTCAGCGGGAACGTCCCCTGCGGCGTGGCGATCATCAGACCGGAACAGACCCGGCTCACGGTGCTTTCATGCACGCCGATGGCATCGGCCACCTCGCGCAGGATCATCGGGCGCATCTTGGACAGGCCCTGATCAAGGAATTCAGACTGCCGCCGCACCACCTCGGCCCCGACCTTCAGCGTGGTCTGGTTGCGATGCTCGACCGCGCGGCTCAGCCAGCGGGCGACCGACAGGCGTTCGGCGACATAGGCCGAAGAGTCGCCCTTGCGCGCCACCTTGCGGGCCTCATCGGCCTTGACCACCACGCTGGGCAGGGTGGAGCGGTTCAGGTCCACGCGCCAGCCATCGGTCCCGCGCGTCACGATCAGATCCGGCGGGCGCTGCGCGGTGGATTCGAATTCGAACAACGCGCCGGGTTTCGGGTTCAGCGACCGGATTTGCCGCAGCATCGCCTTCAGCGTGTCCATGTCGCAGGCGCAGACCCGGCAGAGGCCGCGCAGATCGGCCACCGCCAGCATTGGCAAATGCCGCAGCAGCGTGTCAAACATCGGCGTCAGTAGCCCCTGTTCCGCCGCTTGCAGGCGCAGGCATTCCGACAGGTTGCGCGCGAACAGCCCGGCCGGTTCGATCTTTTGCATCCGCTGGAGCAGCGCTTCGGCGCGCTCCAGCGTCACGCCTGCACGTGCGGCCAACAGGTCCAGCGGTTGGCCCAACCATCCTGACGGTTCCAGCGCATCCAGCATCACCTCGGCCAAGGCCCGTTCGGCCCCGGTCAGGTCCAGCCGCGCGACATGGGCTTGGGCATGGGCGTAAAGCGACGGCCCGGGATCGGCAGCGAGATTGCCCAGACGGTCCCAGTCATCCTCGGCACCGCGCCGCGCGGACGGCAGGGCCGGTTCGGACGATTTCACCCGCAACGCGGCGCGCGGCAGGCCCAATTCGACAAAGGGATTTTCTTCGGCCTGCCCTTCGATGAAGGATTGCAAGTCGGCATTGCCCATCTGCAAAAGCTGGATGGCCTGCTGCAACTGGGCGGTGACCACCATCGACTGGCGCTGGGACAGGGTCTGTGAGGTGTAAAGTTGCATGGCGCGGTTCTCCTTGACGGTGAACCTGCACAGGCAGCGGCGCTTCTGCAAAAAAAGCGTTTGACGCCCCTAAAATGGCGGAAACCCGACAGGAAAACCCTGACAGAACGAGGCCAATCCCTTGAAATGAAAGGTGCCCCGGTATTGTCACACCGGGGCCACAATTCTTGCGTGTCGGCTTTCCGTCAGCCGCGGAGCAGACTCAGCACGCCCTGCTTGGACGAGTTGGCCTGCGCCAGCATCGCGGTGGCGGCTTGCGACAGAATCTGGCCACGGGCAAGCTGGGTCGATTCTGCGGCGAAGTCGGCGTCCATGACCTGCGATTTCGCGGCCTGAACCGAACCCGAGATGTTGGTCAGGTTCGAGATGGTCGAGTCCAGACGGTTCGACATCGCACCGAGGTTACCGCGCGCCTGGCTGATCTTCTGCAGCGCGACGTCGATGACCGTGATCGCCTCGGCCGAGGATTCAGCGGTGGACAGGTCGATGTCAGCGACCGATTCCAGCGTGGCGGCATTGGCGGTGTCCGAGAAGAAGCCGACTTCGTTCGCACCGGAGTCGATCTCCGACGAGTTGACCGAGAAGGTCTGGGTCGAGGTGAAGGTCACCTGACCGGTCACATTCGCGGTATCCACCGACGCGTCACCCTTCAGGTCGATATCGGTCCCGGCGGTGCCATCTGCTTCCAGCGCGGTGACGGTCAGGTCGGCTTCGGCGGCGGCACCGCTGTCAGCGGCGGTATAGTCGGTGATCTCGATGTTCTTGCCGGTCGAGTCGGTCAGGATGATTTCCGACGCATCATCGCCCAACGAGGCCGAGACACCGGTCGAGGTGGTCTTGGTGTTGATCGCATCGCGCAGCGACCGCAGGTCATCCTTGTTCGAGATGGCGACGGTGCCGATCGACTCGCCGTTCACCTTGAACGAGATCTTGCCCACTTCCGACAGGCCCGACAGCTTGGCCTTGGTGACGGCGGTGGCCTGAACCCCGGTCGAGGACGCCTTGGCGTTCACGGCAGCAGCCAGTTCCTTGGCGGACATGTCGGCGGTGGTGTCAATCTCGGCGTTGCCGGCATGGCCCGACACGATCAGCTGCTTGGACGGCGTCACGCCACCGGTTTCAGCCAGCGACACTTCGGACTTCACCTTGTAGGCGCCGATGTCCGTCGCAGCCGCCGAGTCGATCGAGATCGACAGCGTCTGGCCAAGGTCAGCACCGATCTGGAACTGCTTGCCGGTGAAGGAGCCGTCCATGACCTTCATGCCGTTGAAGGTGGTGTTTTCCGCGATGCGGTTGATTTCCGCGACCAGCTGGCGCGATTCCGCGGTGATGTTGCCGCGGTCCGACCCGGTGTTGGTGTCGTTGGCGGACTGGACGGCCAGTTCGCGCATCCGCTGCAGCATGTTCGAGACTTCGACATGCGCGCTTTCCGTGGTGTCCAGCATGTTCTTGCCGTCGGTCGCGTTGCGGACGGCCTGGTTGATGCCCATGACCTGCGCGGTCATCTTTTCGGCAATCGCCATGCCCGCCGCGTCGTCCTTGGCGGCGTTGATGCGCAGACCCGAGGAAAGGCGGGTCATGGCCTGGTTGAAGTCGTCGTTCACTTTCGCCATGTTCGCCTGAGCGGAAATGGCACCGATGTTCGTGTTAATGGAAGTCATTGGTCCAGCCTCCTGGGGTTTGCCGTTCGCGCCCTTCAGCGCTCTGGCAATGACAACGGCCCCTGACGCAGATGTTTAGCGAAAGCGCCGCGACAGGGTGTTTGCAAGGACCGGGCCGATGTCACAGATGGTGCCCGAAGAAAATTTAAGTATATGATTTCGAAACGTATTTTTTCGGTCTTTTCGGCAGTTTTTTCTCATTTCGAAAATTTCCTGAATCTGCGACACCCCTCCCGACGGTTGCACCAGAGCCGCGGATTTGGCCGTTTTGCCCTGCCAGGACAGCCCATCGCGCCAGTTTTCTGTCCTGCCCCCGCGCGGCAAAGGCGGCCCTTTTGCGCCCCATGACGTGCCCCTGCGCGCGGCGGCACGCGCCTTGCA
>JACCDH011540685.1_pt1 | contig 10539 bp, 8 predicted proteins | sample 7442481 | NCBI WGS metagenome assembly JACCDH01 (sample SAMN15323433, study PRJNA562643) | freshwater metagenome | isolation source: river surface water | place: USA:Blue River Watershed | collected 2017-08-15
ATTTCGTAACGGAAGAATAGCAATATCTTTTGGCAACGCTTCATTGTTCATTTCCTCCTCGTCTTCAGGCGTCATTAGTGGAATCAATTCCGAATCGGGATCCATTTCTTGAAGTGACAAATTGTCAAGTGCTAGTATTTTGTGATGTGGCATATTAATAAAAGGGTCTTTTTGTCAGTAAATAATTCTAAAATTTTAAAAGAAAGTTATGAATTCAAACTGTATTATATTGAATATCAAATTAATACAAAATAAAAGCATAACCAATCTTACGAAGGTATTTCAAGATGTGTGCCATAAAAAATCCCGAATAAAATTCGGGATAATTTTATATATATATAAAATATTATTGAGCTCTTATAGCTTCAAAAGTTCCTTCTGTAATGGTAATTGTTTGTAAACTTCCTACTTGTCTCATTGAACCAGAGAATGTACCCTTAACACGACCTGATAAATCTCCGTTGATTACAGTATTGTTCGATAATTCTGAAATATTCATAGTAATTGTATGTCCGTCAACCGTTCCATAGCTTGTAGTAGCAGACAATGTTAATACAGAACCATTATTCTCGCTACTTCCATTTAGGTTAAAATTCCCCGTATTAACTGTTGGAAGTATAAAAGAAAAAATTACATCATTGTTTGATAGCATTAATTGACCATTTGGATTTCCATCTGTTGCGTTTTGATCGTCCATCGCAAAATTACTCAAACCTGTTGTAGCACCAAAAGCACCACTCCACTCATGAAGCACTCCATCTACTTTACAACTCCATCGTAACATACCTGAAGAACCTCCGTTATTATCCGTAGGATCAATAGCTGGATCAATCGGTTCGTTACTGCAGGAATTTAATACAAAAGTAATTGCAAATAAAAAAAAGAATGCGATGGGTTTAAGTGATTTCATAAATTAATAGATTAAGTTTTCAAATATAAAAACTATATTTTATTTTTTGGCACTCTAAAGAGTAAAAGTAATCCTACAATAAAAAATAAGATTAAAAATAAGATGGCATTTTGAATACGCCCAGTAATATCTGCAATATATCCATACGTTAACATCCCAATTACGATGCCTATTTTTTCGGCAACGTCATAAAAACTAAAAAAAGAGGTAGTATCCTTTGCATCTGTTGGAATCAACTTAGAATACGTAGAGCGCGATAAGGACTGAATCCCTCCCATTACTAATCCTACACAAAATGCGGCTATGTAAAAGTCATTTGGAGTGATTACAAAATAGGCATAAGTACAGATGCAAATCCACAAAAAATTTAACACTATCAATACCTTAATATTTTCATGTTTTGCAACTAATTTAGAGGTGATCCATGCCCCAAAAATAGCTACCAATTGAATGACTAAAATACTAACTATTAACCCAATCGTTCGCTTACTATCACTACCCCAATTCACTTCTTTTTCACCAAAATAGGCTGCAATAATCATTATAGTTTGAACCGCCATACTGTATACAAAAAAAGCGCCTAAATAACGTCTAAGTGCTACAATATGTTTAATTTGTTGCCAAACTTTATTCAATTCTTTAAAGCCGTTAAAAATAATATCTACGTGTAATTTCTTATCGTTTCTATGATTTGGCAAGAAATAGTAGGTGTATTGACTAAAACCAATCCACCAGATTCCAACTAATACAAATGAATAGCGCATCATTTGAATTGCTTTACTATCATCAACTAACAAAACCATTGCCAAACAAATAAGCAACAAAATTACACTCCCTATGTAGCCCAAACTAAACCCTTTTGCACTGATACGGTCTTGTTGCTCTTTAGGTGCAATATCTGGTAAATACGAGTTATAAAAGACCAAACTTCCCCAAAAACCGATTAATGCCAGCAAATAAAACAATAGGCTTACAACTATATTTTCTAATGAAAAAAAGTACAAACTCATGCAGGAAATTGAACCGAGGTAACAAAAAAACTTTAGGAAGAATTTTTTATTTCCTAAATAATCGGCAATTCCTGAAAGAAGCGGTGAAATAAAAGCAATTATTAAAAAACCAATGGCGGTAACATAAGGAATTAGTGCATCACTTTGAACTGTGAAACTAGCAAGTTGAATTTCTTCGATTCCTTTTTGTCTGAATAAGGCACCGTAATAAATTGGAAAAATGGTGGAAGCTATTACTAAAGTATAGACCGAATTTGCCCAATCGTAAAAAGCCCAAGCAAGCATTAATTTGGGAGTTCCCTTTTCTAAATTTTTCATACATTAAAAAATCCCAACGTGTAAAGTTGGGATTCAAATATAGTATTTTATTTAGTTATTTAAAAGTCACACCAAATTTTGCAGCTTCGGCTTTAGCCTGAGGTATTAAGGCTGTTAATTCTTTTATACGCGTTTCATTACTTGGGTGCGTACTTAAAAATTCGGGAGGTGTTTTCCCTTTTGAGATTTCAGACATGCGTTCCCAAACTTTTACTGCATTAATTGGGTCGTAACCCGCAATAGCCATTAGGGTTAATCCAATCATATCGGCTTCACTCTCGTGACTTCTGCTAAATGGCAATACTCCAAATACTTGCGAACCCGCACCGTAAGCTTGCATCGCCTCGTTTTGATATTTTGGTGTATATTTTTCAGCCGCTACTGCAGCGCCAACAGCGCCTAATTGTTGTAATAAACCAGCACTCATTCGTTGCTGTCCATGATTTGCTAGAGCATGTGCTACTTCATGCCCCATTACAGCAGCAATACCTGCATCGTCTTTACAAACGGGTAAAATTCCAGTATAAAAAACAATTTTACCACCAGGCATGCACCACGCGTTAAGTTCTTTACTCTCTACCAACTTATATTCCCATTGATACTCTTTCAAATAGTCTGGTTTGCCATTTGCTGTTAAGTAACGTTCTGCAGCTGTTTTAATTTTAGATCCAATTATTTCTATTCGTTTAGCATCAGTAGTTCCTTTAATTACTTTATTTTCTGATAAAAATTGATTGTATTGCTGAAAAGCAGAAGGAAAAATTTGACTATTAGGTACAAATGCCATTGTGCTTTTTCCGGTAAACGGATTCTTAGCACACGAAATAATCAATACAAAAAGCATCAAAAATTTTAGGTTATTTTTCATAGGGACATTATTTATTTTGATTACAAATTTAGTCATTTTAATATATTTTATTGATTCCAATTTTATATTTTTTGTAATTATTAAATTTACTTTACACTTTATTTTTTAACTTAAAAAAATAGAATATTACCCTTAAATTATTGTAATTTGCATAAAAATAATGAGCATGTCAAAAAATATAAATAAAGTAGTTCCAAGCCAAGAAATTCCTAAAATAATTATTAGAATCGCACAAATATTACAAGTGTTATCTAAAAGACTTACCATTAGATTTGCTGCAAAATTATTTACAACTCCTATAAAACATAAAATGCCAAAAAGAGAATTGGCAATGGATCAAAATAGTTCGCAACATATTTTGCATGTTCCTGCCATTAATAAAGAAATAATGGTTTATGAATATGGCAAAAGTGATAAGAAAGTCTTATTAGTTCATGGTTGGTCTGGGAGAGGTACTCAATTAGTAAAAATAGCTGATGCCCTACTTGAACAAGGTTTTATGGTGTATAGTTTTGATGCTCCAGCGCATGGAAAATCGAAAGGTAATTTTTCAATAATGCCTGAATTTATTGCATCTATATTAGAACTAGAAAAAAAATATGGCCCATTTGAATTTGCTATTGGTCATTCTTTAGGAGGAATGTCGATCTTGAATGCGATAAAACAAAATTTAGCCGTAAAAAAAGCAGTTACTATTGGAAGCGGTGATGTAATTCAAGATATTATTGATGATTTTGTCAAAAAGTTACAATTAAAAACCGAATATGGTTTGTGCTTAAAACAATATTTTGAAAACAAATTTGGAGGAACAATGGATGATTATTCAGCACACAAAGCAGCGCAAATGGTTCAAATTCCCGTGCTGGTGATTCACGATTTAAACGATGGAGATGTTTCGGTAAATGGGGCTTATCACATCGAAAATCACCTGAAACATTCTGAAATATTAATTACAGAAGGTTTAGGGCATCGTAAAATTTTAGGAGATCCATCAGTAATCAAAACCATTCTTAAATTTATTGAATAAAAAAAAGAGTAACCTTAGTTACTCTTTTTTGAATTATATTCCTGCTATTCCTTTTAATTCCTTTACAAAACGTTCGGCTAGTACATCCGCTTCGTTTTGTGTAGGCGCTTCAGTATAAATACGAATTATAGGTTCTGTGTTCGATTTTCTCAAATGCACCCATTCCGTTGGAAAATCAATTTTTACACCATCAATCGTAGTAATATTTTCTGTTTTATATTTTTCTGTTAATGTAGCTAAAACATTATCCACGTCGATTTGAGGTGTGAGTTCAATTTTATTTTTACTCATGTAATACTGTGGATACGAAGCTCTAATTTCGGCCACTGTTTTATTTTGATTAGCCAAATAGGTTAAAAACAAAGCTACACCAACCATACTATCACGTCCATAATGAGAAGAAGGATAAATGATTCCACCGTTTCCTTCACCACCAATGATTGCATTGGTTTTCTTCATTAATTCCACTACATTTACTTCTCCCACAGCACTTGCTTGATAGGTTCCGCCGTGCTTTTCAGTAATATCTCGTAAAGCACGAGAAGAAGACATATTTGAAACCGTATTCCCTGGAGTTTTAGACAATACATAATCTGCAACAGCAACTAAAGTATATTCTTCTCCAAACATTTCTCCATCATTTGAGATGAATGCCAATCGGTCTACATCAGGATCTACAACAATTCCGAAATCAGCTTTTTCGGCTACAACTAATTTGCAAATATCGCCTAAATGTTCTTTCAATGGTTCTGGATTATGAGGAAAATGTCCATTAGGTTCACAATATAATTTTACTACCTCAACGCCCATTTGTTCTAATAAATTTGGAATAATGATGCCTCCCGAAGAATTTACTCCATCAACTACTACTTTAAATTTTTTTGACTTTACCAAATCGGCATCAACTAATGGCAATTCTAACACTTCATCGATATGAATATCCATGTAAGCATTATTCTCGGTTACTTCGCCCAAATTATCGACATCAGAAAAATTAAAAGCTTCATTTTCTGCAATTTCTAGAATTAATTCGCCTTCCTTACCACTTAAAAATTCACCTTTTTCATTAAGTAATTTCAAAGCATTCCATTGTTTTGGATTGTGAGAAGCAGTTAAAATAATTCCGCCGTCTGCTTTTTCAAGGGGCACAGCAATTTCAACCGTTGGTGTGGTTGATAAACCTAAGTCAATAACATCAATTCCTAAGCCAATCAAAGTATTCATCACTAAATTATGAATCATTGGCCCTGAAATTCTTGCATCTCTACCAATAACTACTTTTAATCGTTCGTTTCCTTTAGAAGCATGTCTTGTTTTTAAAAATGAGCCGTATGCCGATGCAAATTTCACAGCATCAACTGGAGTTAAGTTATCGCCTACAGCTCCTCCTATCGTTCCTCTGATTCCAGATATAGATTTTATTAATGTCATTTCTTGCAAATTAATTTTAAACTACAAATATAAAAGATGTAGTTGGCAAAGTGACACATACAAGACTATTTTTTTTATATTTACAAAAAGAATGTACCAAAATGAATTATCTGGCTCATGTTTATTTGTCTGGAACAAATGATTTGATAAAAATCGGAAATTTTATGGCTGATAGTATCAAAGGCAACCAATATCTAAATTATGAAAAAGAGTTACAGTATGGAATTTTACTACATCGGCATATAGATTCTTTTACAGATTCTCATCCCATTTACAGACAGAGTAAGCATCGATTACATGAAAAATATGGTCATTATTCGGGTGTTATTATGGATATTTTATATGATCATTTTTTAGCGAAAAATTGGGCAACCTATTCTCGGGCAAAACTAGAAGATTTTGCTGTAGATTTTTATCACTTGTTAGAAAACAACCATAGCTTACTTCCAGAAAAAACGAAGAAAATTGTTCCGTATATGATTTCGGAAAATTGGTTTGTCAGTTATGCTTCACTAGCTGGAATTGAAAAAATACTTTTTCAAATGGACTATAAAACACATCACAGAGTTGCCATGCACGAAGCAGTAATAGAACTTAAAAAGTATAATTTAGAATTTGAAAACGAATTCACTTTATTTTTTGAAGAATTAGTACTTTCGTGCCAAGAAAAACGATTTAATCCAAATGAACTTTTTTAACGCATTATCTCAAGATTTTCAAAATGCCTCCAATAAAGCATTAGCAGTACCTATGGCAAATTATTTGAAAAATCATTTTACGTTCTTCGGTATAAAAACGGAACAAAGAAGAACTATATTTAAATCGAATTATGAAAAGTACAAACTTGAAATCAAGTCCAATTTTAGAGAAATTGCTTGGGAATTATTTCAAAAACAAGAACGCGAATTTCATCAATGTGCTATCGATTTATTACAGATAGAATGGAAAAAAAATTACCTCATTGAAGATATCCAATTTATCGAAAAATTAATCACAACTCATTCATGGTGGGATACTGTAGACACAATTGCTAAGTATTTTTTAGGAGGATATTTAAAACAATTTCCACAAGAAACCCATAAAGTAATTGAACGTTTTTCTTCGTCTTCAAACTTATGGCTCAATCGAAGTGCAATTTTATTTCAATTAAGTTATAAAGATAAAACAAATTTTGATCTCTTAAAATCGGAATGTGAAAAACACAAAAATTCCAACGAGTTTTTTATTCAAAAAGCAATTGGATGGGCATTGCGTGATTACAGCAGATTCAATCCTACAGGCGTCAAAGAATATGTATTGTCAACACAATTAAAGCCCCTAAGCACAAAAGAAGCCATACGATTACTGTAAATTAGTTTTATTTTTCATATTAAAAAATTATCTTCGTAAAATAGTATAAAAAATAATGCCCAGAAAAAAAACGCTTTCATTTAACAAATTATTTTATAAGAATTTTAGACGATTAGAACGTTTTATTTTTCTTTTAAAAGCTATGTTAACACCTCGACAATTTATTTATTTGTCGTGTGTACTCGTGGGTGCTTCATCTGCAATGGCGGTTATTTTACTGAAAACATTTGCTCACTGGGTTTTCAAATCCTCTCAAAAACTAGATGAAGTTTTTCATCTACCTTTTAGTAACAGCACCTTACCTATTATTGGAATTATTATTACGGTAATAATAATTAAAAAAGTTTTAGATGGTTCTATTGAAAAAGGTACGGCTCAAATCATGTTTGCTGTAGCAAAAAAAAGAGGGATTATGCCGCGAAAACAAATGTTTGCTCAAATAATTACTAGTTCGTTCACTGTCGGAATGGGCGGAAGTGCCGGATTAGAATCCCCTATTACCATTACAGGAGCAGCTTTTGGAAGTAATTATGCGCAAAATTACCGCTTGAGTTATAAAGACCGAACACTTTTGTTAGCTTGTGGTGTTGCTGCCGGAATTGGAGCCGCGTTTAATGCACCAATCGCCGGTGTTTTATTTGCTATCGAAGTAGTTTTAGCCGAAATAAGTATTACTGCATTTATTCCAATTATGATTAGTGCTGCTACAGGAGCTTTAATCTCGACCATTGTTTTAAATGATACTATTCTTTTCTCATTTAAAAAAGTACAGTTTTTTGATTTTCATAACTTACCTTATTATGTTTTGTTAGGAATTTTAAGCGGATTTGTTTCCATTAATTATGCACGAACATTCAGAAAAATTGAACATTTTTTTTCCAAATTAAAATTCAATTACATTAATAAAGCATTATTTGGAGCTGGAATTCTTGGAATATTAATCTTCTTTTTCCCATCTTTATTTGGTGAAGGGTATGAAAGTATTAAACTATTAGCAGATAATAATCCAGAAAAATTAGTACAAAACACTGTTTTTGAAACTTTTAAAGATACCCGCTGGATATTATTACTGTTTGTAGCTGCTACGATGCTCATAAAAGTATATGCCACTAGTTTTACCCTAGGAGCAGGCGGAAATGGAGGCAATTTTGCTCCGTCACTTTTTGTGGGCTCCTATTTAGGGTTTTGTGTGGCCTATTTGGTCAATCTTCTTGGTATCACTAAACTTCCTGTTGGAAACTTTACTTTAGTAGGAATGGCAGGAATTTTAAGTGGGTTATTTCATGCGCCACTTACCGCTATTTTTCTTATTGCTGAAATTACTGGCGGCTACAATTTAATGGTTCCTTTAATGATTGTTTCTTCGGTAAGTTTTGCAATTTCCAAACGCTTTGAACCGTATTCGTTTGATATTAAGAATTTAGCTGATAAAGGAGACGTTTTTACCGATAATAGAGATACGAATATTCTAAATTCGATTGATGTTTCTAAATTGATTCAAACCGATTATCAACCGATTCCATTAAGTAATAGTTTAGAGCAATTGGTGCAAAAAATTCAAGAATCTGACGAAAATGTATTTCCAGTTTTAGACAATGACAACCATTTAATCGGATTAATTGTTTTGGATGATATTCGCCCAATTGTATTTTCTGCATTTAAAGTGAAATATACCTCGGTTGAAGAAATCATGCAACCTCCAAAAGAAGTCATTTTCTACGATGAAACTTTAGAAACAATTATGGATAAATTTGATACCTCTGATTGTAAAGTACTCCCCGTTTTAAAAGATGGAATCTTTCTTGGATTCATCCACAAACAATTGGTTTTAGAAAAATACAGACACCGATTGAAATCAATGATTATTGAATAAACCGAGTTGATAAAATAAATTCTTAATTATTCCCTCATTCTAAATTTTTGTGCTAAAATCAGTATCTTTGCGTTTTGCCAAAAATTATGCAACAAACAACTGAAGAAAGTATCGAAATTATTGGTGCTAGAGCCCATAATCTAAAAAACATAGATGTATCCATTCCGCGTGAAAAATTGGTGGTAATTACTGGGCTTTCGGGTTCTGGAAAATCATCATTGGCTTTTGATACTATTTATGCTGAAGGACAACGAAGATACATTGAAACATTTTCAGCTTATGCACGTCAGTTTCTTGGCGGATTAGAGCGTCCTGATGTGGATAAAATCGACGGACTTTCACCAGTAATTGCAATTGAACAAAAAACTACGAGTAAATCGCCACGTTCAACCGTTGGAACCATAACTGAAATATACGATTTTTTGCGTTTATTGTATGCAAGAGGTGCTGATGCATTTAGTTATAATACGGGCGAAAAAATGATTTCCTATTCGGATGACCAAATTAAATCACTGATTTTAGAAGATTTTAACGAAAAACGCATTTCTATTTTAGCACCTGTTGTTCGTTCTCGTAAAGGACATTATCGTGAATTATTTGAACAAATTGCCAAGCAAGGTTTCTTAAAAGTTCGTGTGAATGGACAAATTCGGGATTTAGAATATGGCATGAAAGTCGATCGTTATAAAACACATGATATTGAAATTGTTATTGATCGAATGGCTATTGATACCGGAGAAGATACCGACAAACGCTTATCGGAAAGTATTAAAACTGCTATGTATCATGGCGAAGATGTAATAATGGTAATCGAACAGGAAAGTCAAGAAGTGCGCTTTTATAGTCGTAATTTGATGTGTCCGTCTTCTGGAATTTCGTATCCAAATCCTGAACCCAATAATTTTTCTTTCAATTCTCCAAAAGGCGCTTGTCCGTGTTGCAACGGATTAGGAACTGTGAACGAAATCAACTTACAGAAAATCATACCCAATCCGAAATCCTCCATTAAAAATGGTGGTTTTGCACCTTTGGGCGAATATAAAAGCTCTTGGATTTTTAAGCAACTAGAAATTATTGCTCAAAAATATAATTTCAAAATAACCGATGCTATTGAAGATATTCCGCAAGAAGCCATGGATATGATTTTATATGGTGGAAACGAAAAATTCTCAGTCGTGTCAAAGGTTATGGGAATTACTAAAGATTATAAAATCGATTTTGAAGGAATTTCTAACTTCATTAAAAATCAATATGATAATTCCGATTCGGCAAGTATTAAGCGATGGGCAAAAGAATTTATGGATGAAAATGATTGTCCAGATTGCGAAGGAACACGTTTGAGAAAAGAATCATTATATTTCAAATTAAACGGGAAAAACATCGGCGAATTGGTACAAATGGATATCGCCGAATTATCAGAATGGTTTGCTGATTTAGACAATCATTTATCTGAAAAACAAAAAGTTATCGCAGTTGAAGTAGTAAAAGAAATTACAGCGAGGTTGCAATTTTTATTAGACGTTGGTTTGAATTATTTATCACTCAACCGAAGTTCTAAATCGCTTTCGGGTGGTGAAGCACAACGCATTCGATTGGCCACGCAAATTGGTTCGCAATTGGTTGGTGTTTTGTATATTTTAGATGAACCAAGTATCGGTTTGCACCAAAGAGACAACGAACGTTTGATAAAATCGTTAGAAAGTTTACGCGATATTGGAAATTCCGTAATTGTGGTAGAACACGACAAAGACA
>JACCDH010614825.1_pt1 | contig 10538 bp, 10 predicted proteins | sample 7442481 | NCBI WGS metagenome assembly JACCDH01 (sample SAMN15323433, study PRJNA562643) | freshwater metagenome | isolation source: river surface water | place: USA:Blue River Watershed | collected 2017-08-15
CCCAGAATCGTGACCTTGACCGGATCGGTGCCGGACACTTCATAGACACGGTCGCGCAGCTTCAGCGTCATGCCCAGACGACGCCAGAACGCGCGGAAGCCATACGCGCCCAGCTTGCCAATGCCTGCCCAATGTTCGTTCGACCAAGTGTGGCCGCCGTCGTCCGACCAGCGCAGCATCACCTTCGGGTCAGAGCCTTGCCCTGTCGACAAACCGACACCCGTCTCGCAGTCCAGTTGCAGCGAGTGCTGCGCGGTGCGTTTCAGTTGGTTCTGATCTTGCGGGATGGCGCGCCACGACCGCAGCCATTTCTGCGGGAACGTGTCGTCGGCATAGACGTCCAGATCGTAGGCGTACAGCTTGCCGTTCTCGAAGTCGCCAACGACGATTTCGTTATTGAAGAAGGCTTGGCAATTGGCGCGGTGGCGGATGAATTGGCCGTTGGCAAAGCCGGCGCGCTCATGCCATGCGCCGGTGGCCGCATCAAACACCCACGTTTTCTGGGCGGTCGGGAACGTCAGCACGTAGAACGAATGGCCGTCCTGCTGGTAGGTGAACGCGATGGCGTCGGAAATCGTTCCGTAGCTCTGGATTGCGTATTCGACCGCGTGCGTCGAGATGCGCTGGCCGGTGTAGCCATTAGCGCGGAACACGATGCCCTGCCCGCGCGCGTCCGCACCCAGCCAGAACAGCGAGTTGTCCATTTTGGCCACCGAGTAGGTCGCCGCGCAGCCGACTTCGTTGACCGCACCTTGGATACGTTGCAGCGGGAACGGCGACGAACCGGCGTTGTACCAGACCTCGACCGACTGTGTGCCAAAAAGCCACACTTCGCGGTGATCGACGAACAGCGACACCAGATTGTCGGGCATCCCTTCGGCCGACGCGAACGACAGCGGGTCAATGGTCGTGCCGTCGAGCAGTTCAGACACCCAAAATTTTTGCGAATTCGGCTCTTGGAAGATGAAATAGCCATCCAGATAGCCGACAGTCACCGCGCCTGGAAAATCGACGTCTGTAATTTTCGCGTAAGCCGACGTGCTGGCGTCAAAGATGTAGCCGTCCGGATTGGCCGCCACAAACAGTTGCGTGCCGTTGTCGACCATCGACACCGGTCCGCTACCAGACACCGCACCCAGCGCCGTGCTGCGCCAGTTGCTGTCGACTTGATACAGCCGCGCGCCGGAGACGACATACAGGTAGCCGCCATACGCCCACAAGCCGCGGACCGGACCGGTGCCGACATTGGCCAGCTTGCGCAGGCCAGGCGCGCGGTTCAGAAAGCCCGATACCTTGCCATCCGGCGCGGGGATAGCCTCTGGAAACAGATTGACCATGCGCGCGTCGGCCGCGTTGACGCTGCGCGCGACATACGATTGGCCGAGGATCGGGGTCTTCATCAGTAGTTACCGGCGTAGATGTTGAACCGTTGACGGGTGGCAACAATGTTATACGGCATGGCCAGCACGTCGTCCGGATTGTTGATGCGCTTGACGTCGCGCTTGGACGTCATCGCGATGCGCTGCACGGTCGGAGCGGGTTCCACACCGAACTCGGCCGCGATTTCGCACGCGAGGTTGTACTTGAACGCGCGCAGGTAACCTGGCGGCAAGTACAGTTCCGTTTGCAGCGTGGCGGCCTGCGTCAGCGGCTGCACCGACACAAAATGCCACTCCAAGAGCCGCGTCGGCTTCGGGTAGACCGTCACCGTCACGTCCGGATAGCCCATGTTCACATAGGCCACCTGCGGATAGGTGCTAGTTGTGTTCTTGACCGCGATGCCGTTGTACTGGTCCTGATTGATGAACCGGATGCCAAAGGAGACATTCGTTTCCGGATCGCGGTAATAGGTGGCCGTGTCGAGCAAGATCGGGCGGATGCCGACAAAGTCGCCGGACGGGCCGAGCGTCTTTGTATCGCTGTCCGGCGTCCAGTTGAACACCTGATCCATCGTCGTGAAGACGGCCAGACGCTCGGTGCTCCAAGAGTCGAGCATCTGATTGAGCGCGGACAAGGCGTCCTGCGCGGCTTGCGGGGTAGGCTCTTCACCTTCGGCCAGTTGGCCAATCAGCCGGAGTGATGCCTTGATCTGGTCGAGGGCGGTAGCCATGACTGCTCCTTATTCTGCGGGAGTCGCTGGCGGTCGGCCGCGACGTCGTTTGATCTCCAGACCGTTGGCCGGAGCCGCATCTTCGGTAATTTCAGGAGCCGAGGGCGTTTCGGGATTATAACGCGCCCAGCCGTTTAGTTCATCCATCTCGGCTTCTTTGTCGGAAATAGCGACTTTCGAGCCGTGGATTGGGTGGCGGAGGTAAATGTGCATAAAAAAGAAAGAGAAAAGTGGGGGCCGAAGCCCCCACCTTGTTTAGCCCCACATACGGACGGCCATTTGCGGACGGATCGCGCTGTAACCGTACAGCACGTCGATACGGCACGGCAGACGGTCGTTGTTGATGTCGTACTGACGAACAACGCGCAGCGAGATGCCGTTGTGAACTTGGCGCGAAGCCATGTCCACGCCTTGCGGCAGCAGCAGGTCAGCGGTCGCAAACGTGATCGCGTCCTTGTGGTACGCGAGGTTTTGCGGGTACTGGGTGTTTGCTGCACCGACGAAGGTCACGACAGCCGCTGCCTGCGGGAATGCGTCAACGGTAGCCAGCGCCTGCGATGCGGTGTAGATCGCGGGGAAGATCGACACGGTTGCCACGCCGGAGCCGTTGGCCGTGGCGTCAGCGGTCACGACGAACTGCTGGAGCGCGCCGGTCGACTCGCGGGTCTGCGGGTTGACCGCATACACGCCAGCGATGGTGAACACGTCGCCCTGCTTGATGGTCGCCGAAGCGCCCACGCCCGACAGCGAGATCGAGTTCGAACCCTGAACCGAGACGGTCGAGGTCACGGTGCCGTTGGTACGGGTGCCGGTCGTGAACATCTTGATCGACTGCGACATGTTGACTTCGTCGAAGCCCAGCACGCCGGTACCCATCATGCCGTTCTTGAACTGGCGGCCGATCACGTCGGTCGGGTTGAACAGACCTTTGAGGCCGTCGACCAGACCCGCGTTAGCGGCAGGGTTGACCGTCAGATAGCGCGGCGACATGGCCGCTGCGTTTTCGTTCAGCTTCTGCTGGGCTTGCAGCAGGGTCAGCGCGGATGCCGGCGTGGTGCCAGGGGTGCCGACCGAGTTGCCGATACCCTTGAATGCGTTGGCCACGTCGGAGTCAATCGACGAAGCAAGCTGCGAGATACGCGGCTTCAGAACGCGCTCGGCGAAGTCGTCAAGGCTCAGAGCCAGTTCAGCGGAGGTGAATGCCACGCCGATATGCTTCTGGTTGTTGACGGTCAGGGTCGTGTACTGTTCGTTGTCGTCCTGAACGGTCAGGGCGGCACCGTCGGTCACCAGCGCGCGATCCGGCAGGCGGATACGCAGCGTGGAGCCGATTTTTGCGCCTTCGACGGCGAACGAATCGTCGTACTGGCGGTTGACGTTGCGGGTGATCACCAGGTTGTTCTCCAGAATTTCCAGAGCCTTGCGGGTGATCATGTCAATGGTAAGCAGCGAGTTTGCCATGATGTAAATCCTTAAAAATGATTAGCGGTTTCTCTGCGCTTCCATCTTCCGAATCTGACGCTGGCGTTCGGCTTCGATCCATTCCGACGTGCTCATCGATTTTGTTGAGCGGGGGTCGGTCGTGTCCAAAGTCGTCGTGCCAGAGCCGGAACCCTTCACAGGGTTGATCGGCGGTGGGGCGCTCGTTGTCTTTCTGATCGGCGCAGGATTGTCAGCCAGTTTGGCTTCGATCTTGCCGATTTCCTTGGCTTGCAGGAATGGCGACAGGCGAGAAATGCGATCCGCTTCCTTCGGATTGCTACCCAGAAAATAGGCAACATCCGGCCCAATGTCCGACGCTTGGATCGTCTCGGCCATCACGGTCGTGATTCGCAGGTTCGGGTTGTACGCGACTTGCTCGAAGTCTTCGTACTTGTTCCGCGCCTCTTCCTCACGCTCCTGATACACCTCGACCATTTCCGCGCGCTGACGCTCGGCATCCCGCTTGGCCAGCAGTTCTTCCGCTTTGCGGGTTGCCAAGGCTTCGGCATACGCATCGACGGACTCGAATTCTTCTGGCGGCGGCAGTTCGGCAGGCGCCCGTGGCTGCATTTCGGCGGCCTTGCGGGCTTGTTCGCGTTCCCACTTGCGCTGTTCGCGTGCAAGTCTTTTGCCGACGATGGCGTCCAATTCTTCTTGTGTGAAGGTCTTGGTAGCCTGCTCAGTCGACTCATTTTCCGGCGCATTGACTTCTTCAGAGACAGGTGCGGCCGTGGCCACCGGTTCTGGCGCGGGAGTATCCGCTAATACATTTTGCAACTCTTCAGACATGGGTCGATTCCTCAGAATCCCAGGTGTGCCGCACCTGTGCGGTAATGCAGGTTATTCGAACAAAATCGTCGCGCTGACCGTGCCGCTGATAGCGACATAAATGCCGTTTTTGCAGTAAACGCCTTGGTCAGGGAAATTAAAACTGGTGCCAGCGGTCGGCGTGAACGTCGCCAGAATCACCGGATCGGACGCGCTGGTCGCGGCCGAGTCATAGACGGTAATGGTCGGCGTAGTCGACGCGGCGCTGATGAAAATGCCCGTCAGTTTGCCGGCCGACGACTTGATATTGGCCGACGCGGTAATCTGCTTGTAAGTGGATGCCATGATTAATCCTTATGCCAAAAATCGAAGCTTGTACAACGTCGACAAATACAGCGCCACAATCTCATCGATCAGGTTTTGCAGCGCCGTTTCTTCCTTTTTGCAGACCTCATACCGCATTGCTTCGATTTCGGCCAGTTGGTCTTCCAAGAATTCCAGAATATTGCCCGTTTTGTTGGCTGACTGCAACGTAATTGGGCCAATTAATCCGTACCGACCCTGATACGCTTCGGCAAATCGGTCGGCCAATTCGATGATTTCGTCGTAAAAACCGTTCAGCGCGACGTGTTTCGAATAACTGCGGGTATTCAGATGCACCGAGTGCGCAACGTCGCGCGCCAGAAACAACTGCCCGACAAAATCGGCGCACTTTTTCATTCCATGCCCTCCATCGGCGGCTGCATCATGCCGTCAGGCGGCATCGCGCCCATGTCCGGCATCCCTTGCGGCATTTCCTGCATCGGCATCTCGCCTGGCAGCTCCATCGGCTCGGCCTGCGTCACCATGCCCTGCTCCTGCATGGCCAAGTCGCCGGCGGACATAATGTCGCGCAGCGTCTGCACGACCACTTCCTGCACCTGATCGGGCGTCAGCGCGCCGGAAAGGGCCGACAGGCGTTGGGTTTCGGCCTGATACGCCTTGATTTCGGCCTCGAAATTCTTGCGCTCCAGGTCCTGCACTTCGACCGACTTGCCGACGCTTTGCAGCATCTGGTGGACTTGGTCGAGTTCCTGACTGAGCGCCTGAAGCTGCTGTTTGGCCATTTGCAGTTCCGGCGAATCGTCGGAGCCGTCGCCGAGCACTTTCGGGTCGATGACACGGGCAAAACGCTCGGCCATCTCCTGCGCGCCAGGCCAATCCATGTTCTTGATGAACAGGTCGCCAGCCACTTGCCACAGTTGCGGGTTCGATTGCAGGATCATGCCCATCGCGTCCAAGGCTTCCTGACGCTTGGTCATGTAGGACGGTCCGGTCGTGACGACGACGTCGTATTTGCCGACCGACGGGTTGTAAATCTTGTCGATGACGATATTGTTTTCGTCGACGATCTTGCGCACCGGTTCCGGCTGCTCCGGATTAATCTTGACCATCTTCGTATCGCCGTTGATGTCGATGATCCGCGCAATGCGCTGCGTGTCGTAAATCTTCGGGATAATCTCGACCAGTTGGCGCGTCACATGGCGGATCGCGCGGGCGAGGTTGTCGACATAGTGGTAAGTGCCAGTATCGGACTGTTTCTCACGCGCAAGAATTGCCTTGCCGGAACGCTCGTTCGACGTCGCGCCCAGACTGGTGTCGTACTGGCCGGTGGTCGACTTGATGTCGTCCGACGCGCCCATCTTGGCCTGAATCAGGCCGGTTTGCGGCAGCGGCGGGGCGGCGCGCTGCGGCAGCGGCAGCACGGCGCCGTTGCCGTCGGTGACGTCCGGATTCACCTCCAGATACGGCCAGTTTTGCGTGTTGGCCGTCTTCCATTGGTTTTCGTAGCCCTCGAACTGGCCGCCGTAACCGATAAACGGGGCTTTCGGTGCCAAGGCCAGCATCTCGGCTTCTTGGCTCACCCAGTAGTTGTACATGCGCTGCGCGTCTTTGGCGTTGCGCACCAGACCCGACACATACAGACGACCGTCGACTTCGAACTCGTTGCCCACGACGCGCACGACCGGAATCCATTGGCCGACCCAATCGGACTCTTCGAGGATTTCGTAACCGTTGGTTTTGCACCACTTCACGCGCTTGGCGTGGACTTTACGGCTGCGTTGCGGCTTGATGCCCATCGCCTTGAACTGGCGGTCTTCGGGCGACCCGTCAAACGCGGTATGGTTGCCTGGGTACAGGTTCAGCGTCGCGTTGTCGTACTCGACGTAGTAGTACTCGGCAATCCGCACCGTGTCTTCGTTGATCCAGACCGTCACCGATTGGTCGCCCACGCCCTGCGATTGCAGCGTGGCCACCGGCGACGCATTCGGGTACTCGCGTTCGTACTGCTCTTTCGGGATGTCTTCGGTGATGAAGCACCATTTGGCGTCCGCGCCGCACGGGTCTTGGATCAGCGGGTCCATGTAGACCGAGAACGAATTGCGCACCCGCATGATCTTGATATCCTGATCGAACGAATCGTCCGAGCAGTATTCGGTGATGATGCGGATGTAGCCTTCGCCGAACGCCACCTGGTTTTCGCAGGCGGTGTCGTAGGCGACGTCGGCGTCGGAGATGTATTCGATATGGCGCACCATGCCGTCGAAAATCTCGGCCACTTCCGGATCGGCCTTGTCGTTGGCCGGAATCACCTTGCCCGACGGGCGGTTCTGCCGCTGGTCGTTGGTGACTTGGCGCACATGCTGCGGCAGCTTGTTGATCGTCAGGCACGGGCGCGCGTTGATCGTCTGCCCCTGAACCGCGCCACGGGTGGCCAGCACGTCCTGCGGCCATTGCCATTGGTTGTCCGGTGAGCCGGCATAAAAGCGCAGATCATCGATTTCGTCGTTGCGCGAATCCGACAGCGCCGAAATGCACATGTCGAGCCGGCGGCGCATCGTGGCCAGACGGTCAGAATCGTCTTTGGTCGTCGTCGGGGCGCCACGGTTGGCCACGCGGCCGGCGCCAACAATACCAGAGGGGTCGTTTGCCATTATTTTTTGCCTTTGGGCGTGGGTTTTTGCGCCGCGCGCTGGGTCGCATACGCAATGGCAACGGCCTGTTTCACCGGTTTGCCAGCATTAACTTCAGCTTTCACGTTTTTGCGGAAAGCTTCCTTAGTGGAAGATTTTACCAGAGGCATTATCAGGCTCCCATCCATCCGCTGCCGGATTGTTTCCCGTGAAACACACTTACCGGCCGCCGGCTTGCCCTGTCGAAACTCGACTCGCGGTTCGCCAGCGGGAATGCAAACGTCACCGCCAGCGCGTCGGCCGCATCCGGCGAGGCCAGACCGCGCGATTTCATCTCTTTTTTGCCTTCCAGATAGATGGTGCCGGACGAATCGGGCTTTTTCATCGGCCCTGTCAGGTCGGCTTTCAACTGCCGGTCGACGGGGAGGTAGGCCGTGCGCAGCCATTCGCGCATCGCGCCCCACATTTCCGCGCGTTTGTTGCCCCACATCACCGGTTTGCTGGATTTCCAGCCAAAGTTGACGCCACGCACCTTGTAGCGTTGTTCTTTCAGCCTGTCAAGAATGCCATACCCCAACCCGCCTTCATCGATGACGGTCAGTTGCGGCCGGTACTGCTCAATCGCGTCGATCACGCGGCCGACGGTCACCATCGTGTCCTCGCCGTGGAACCGCTTGATAGCCACGATGTCGCGGCCTTGCCGCACGACAATTACCGTCGAGTCGGCACCGCCGCGTGCTGGGTCAACGCCAAGAACAATTGGCGCCTCAACATCCTTGTACGGTTCCCTCTGCATGGCATCGTCGACAAGCTGCGCACCAATAAACTGATCTTCGCCAGCCGAAGGGAACTCACCGTAGACCTCAACCCTAGCCTGTGGCGAATCCTCGCCATATTCCGCAATGATCTGCGCATAGACCGCCTTATCCGTATCCTCGACCGTGCGCGAGTCGATGTTGCGCGTCTTCCAGAACGCCCGTTTGGCGTGAAAACACTCGAAAAAGTAGCCCTGGTTGCGGCGCGGGTTCGAAAAGGCAAACCAGTAGCGGTCAAGGATGTTTTCCGTGAAGAAACCAGCACCGACCGACCAGATCGCATCCGGAATACCGGACGCTTCATCAAAAATCAGCATCATGCCGTCGTGGTTGTGCACACCGGCATACGCGTCGGGGTTTTCTTCCGACCACAATTTGCCCTCGGCGCCCCAGTAACGCGTACCCTTTTTCAGGTCGCGCTCGACCAGTTCGGTCAGCCACTTGGCCGGCGTCAGCTTGGTCGCGCTGATCTCCCACCAATGGTTGTTGATGACCATCGCCTGCCATTTGGTCAGTTCGCCCCAGGTCACCGACCGAAGCTGGCTTTCCGAGTTGGCCGACACGATCACAGATGACCCGATTCGGGTCGTCAGCATCCACAGGATGAGCCAGCTAACCAGCGCCGACTTGCCGATACCGCGACCGGACGACACGGCTTCGCGCAGCGTGTCCATGTCGACCTTGCCTTGATTGGCGTCAATGTGCGCCTTGATGTCGCGCAAGACTTCGCGCTGCCATTTGCGCGGTCCTTGGAACTTCGACAGCGGTGTATTGGGCTTGCCCCACGGGAACGCGAACAGCACGAACGCTTCGGGATCGTCAGCGATGGCCGGCGACCACAGTCGCGCCATCAGCAACTGTTCTTCGTCGGACTTGTAGATCGGAAGTTGTGCCATTACTTGAGCTTGCCCTTGATGGTGACCGGCACGGCGTTCTTGCCGGCCAGATACGCCTCGCCCAGCGCGTACTGGTCGCCTATCGACGTGTTCAGCAGCGCATTAAAGAGCCGCTTCGGCGCAGACATTTCGGCGTAGTTCTCGGCGTTGTACTTGTGCGCTTCGTTGTTGAAATCGTATTTGTCATACACCTCATAGCTGCCGGTGGCAGGATCGACCTTGTAGCGGAAGCGCCCCAGCGTCTGCGCCCACCCTTTGGGGTCGTTGTCGTACACGTTCTTGCCGATGCGCTCACCGTAGTCCATATACCCGAACGCAAAGTCGGTCGGCAGCTTGCCTTCGGCCGCGTCGCGCAGTTGTTGCGCTATCGTGCTGTAGCGGCGGGCGTTGCCGGTGATGCGCGCAAGCGTCTCGGTGCGGCTGGGGTCAATCGTTTTGGCGTAACCCAATTCCTGTTCGGCCGCCTTTTCCAGCTCCTGCGCGTTGGCCAGCAACGCTTTGCGCGGACGCTGGAACTGCGCCATCTTCTGCGCGTAGTGCTGCTTGACCAGCGCGTCGAGCGCCTGCTGTTCCTCAGACGAAAAACTATCGTTGGTGATCGGCGTGTCGGTGCGACCGGTAAACGACTTGAGCAAGCTTTCGCCGTACACGCGTTTGCGCATGTCGACGTTGTTCTGGTACGCGTTGTTCAGCGCGTTAAGCGGTGCGCTGATGAGTTCGTTCAACGGCATGGTTCATTTCCAAGGTGTCGGGCTTCTGTTCGGTGATCAGCCCGTCGATGACGCGGCTCTGCGCCTCGGCCAGCGCCTGCGTGATTGAAATGCGCTGGTAGACGTCGACCGTGATCTCCTGCTTGGCCGTCCAGCCGTGGGCGTGCTGGAGGATCGCCAGCGCCGCCTTGGCGTCGCCATTACGCGCGGCGTCGTGCAGATGCAGGGACATCTCGGCCTCGCCGTCGGCGCGCCCTTTCTGCTCGGCCATTACTGCGACAGGGTCCATCTCGCACAGGCGCCGGTATTCCTGCGGCAACATCCCCGCCCGCAGCGCCAACGCGTCACCCTTCAAACCCAGCTTGGCGGCGTCATAGATCGCCTGGAGGCGCGCTTCGGTCGCTTCCAGCTTGCGCACAGTCAACGGTAACGAATGCAGGCTCATGCGCGCGAGTATAGACAACTGATGCCGTATTGCAAGTAGCGGGTTTCTTGATTGGGTTTTGATTCCGATATGGGATTTTGCAGGACGCATTAGATTGTTTTGCTGTGTGCTGGAAAAATAAAAAATTTTTTGCGGCTAGAGGTCTGCGGGAAAAATAAAAAATTTTCTGACGTGTGCTGGAAAAATAAAAAATTTTCTGCGAACCCGCCCTGCTCCTATCGCACCGTGCGCTGGCCCTCACCCCCCGCCGGCCGGCAAAACCGAACTTGCTCGAAAGTTAACAGCTTGCCTGCGTGAAAGGCCCAGCAGTTTGCGTGGACTTTCCTGCGTGAATACCCTGGCCGACGGCAGGGTTTTC
>JACCDH010476827.1_pt1 | contig 10537 bp, 12 predicted proteins | sample 7442481 | NCBI WGS metagenome assembly JACCDH01 (sample SAMN15323433, study PRJNA562643) | freshwater metagenome | isolation source: river surface water | place: USA:Blue River Watershed | collected 2017-08-15
CGCTATAGGCCGCGCTTCGCCGCTGCGATCCGGAGACGTGGGTGAGTGGCTGAAACCAACGGTTTGCTAAACCGTCGTACTGGTAAATCCGGTACCGAGGGTTCGAATCCCTCCGTCTCCGCCACCACATCAATGAAGACAAGGGTTTAGGGAGGCCTTCGACCTTCTACCCACCTTTCAACCCACCTCTCGGATGTAACTGGTCGGCCAGTGAAGGCGCGGCTTAGGAGCGAGCGATTCGCCCCCACCCCCATTGAAATTCTGGCAATAAGCTCCCCTACCCCGGGGGCACCCCCCATATTCGCCAGATGGGACCCACGCTTCCTATGTGCATACGATTTTGCGCGTTTAGCGATACGCGGTTGGACGAATAGAACTCACGAGCTAGGTTGCCGCCATGTCACAGCATAAGCTCTCAATTGGACAAATCCTTCGCTATCCACGCGAGTTCTCGCCAGGCAGTCCGACGATAGATGGCTTCACAAACTTTTGGCATGTAACGCACTCGAACAATCTAGCTCGACCCCAGCTAGAAAAGGGCATCAACCCTATTGCACCGATCAAGGCCAACGGAGGAATTCGAAGGCCCGCTATCCTGATATCCAGCAGCCCGCACCGTGTCGGCTCGGCACAAACGCCCTGGCATGACATCTTCGACGTGGATAATGGACATATCCGATATTTTGGCGATGCAAAGACGCCGGGCCAGGATCCTGCTCAGGCACCGGGCAACAAAGCCTTATTAGAGGCGCTTGCTATCCACGCTGCTATTGATCCCGCTGAGCGCGCTCGAGCTACCCCTATAATCTTTTTCCGCCGCACGAGCGTTAACGGCGCAACTAAAGGCTTCTTGACGTTTCAAGGATTCGGCATTGTAGAGCGGGCAGAGCGCATCACGCAATTTGACCAGCGCCAGCAGGTTTCATTTTCCAATTATGTCTACGACTTGGCCGTATTATCACTCAGTGACGAGCATGAGACCTTTAACTGGGACTGGATAAACGCTCGCCGGAACCAAACCCTGTCTGAGGGAGAGTGCCTCAAGTTGGCACCCAGGGCTTGGCAGAGGTGGCTAAAGGGCGGCACTTCCGCATTGCCAAGTACCCGGCGTCACGTGTCGAAGCTCTTGATCACGAAGCCAAAAGATCAGTTGCCTGATAAGGGTTCCAGAAACGATCATATCCTCAAGGCGATTTGTGCGCATTACGCCACCAAAAAGCATCACTTTGAGGGCCTCGCTTACGCGATAACCAAACACCTCCTGAGCAGATCTGGCAGCAAGTTTGTTGACGGTTGGATTACGCCGGCCGGGGGCGATGGCGGCGCAGACTTTATAGGACGTGTCGATACCGGTCTGGGTTTTGGCGCAGTGCGTCAGATAGTCTATGGTCAAGCGAAGTGTGTCGCAACAACGTCCGGCGTCGATGGTAAAGACATCGCAAGGACGGTGGCGCGGCTGAAGCGCGGCTGGTTTGGGGCTTTCGTTACCACCAGCTACTTTTCCGAACCCGTCCAGCGTGAAGTGATCGAAGATGAGTATCCGTTGCTGCTGGTTAGCGGCCTGACAGTAGCAGAGACTACATATTTGCTAGCCGAGGAGAACGGTTGCAGCGTTCAGGCGTACCTCGAGATGATAGACGCCCAGTTCGAAGGGATGAAGTCGCGACGACGTCCTGAAGAAATCCTGCACTTCTAAACGCTCCGAAAACAGTCCGCAGAGATCTCGTCAGAGCAAATCCCAACCCGTCGATCTTCTGAAACCTCGATCTTGTTGGGATGGGCAAAAGAGGAGTTTTGGTGCGACTGATGCCACGGCGCAACAATCGTTGGCGACCATCGCAATCCTATTATCTGCAGTCCATATAGCCGCTGCTATAATTGCAATAGACTTGGGTCCCGTTGGGCAGCCGAACCGTGTAGCTGCCTGACGTTGGAGGGGACGGTGGCTCAGGGGCTGGCCGGGCAATCGGAATGCCGTTCGCGGCAGCCAACCCCTCATTGAGCGCACCCAGAAACGTTGGCGATGTGGAGTTTGCCATTCCCGCACCTAGGCGGCCGAGCATCTCCCATTTGCGACGCTCTCTCTCGGCTTTAATGGCTTTTTGCTGAGCTTCGTACGCTGCAGCTTGTTGCTGATACTGTTGAAGCTGCAACTGGTACTGCTGTTCTGCGAACTGTGCCTTCTGCAGGGCTAGATCCAATTGCATAATGCAGGACCCATATTCGCTCGATGATGGCGCAAACCCATATTTCATGCAGGTCGTAGAATTTGCGCCTTCATACTCTGCAATGAACGTTATCAGCTTTTCAGCGTTTCGATAACCGCCCCGCAAAGCCTGCTGAGCATGAACGATGGCTAGATAATTGCTCTGCGTCACACCCTGGCCGTTGGCGTAGAGGCTCCCCAGCAGATAATGCCCATAAGGACTGCCATTGGCTGCCGCCTTTTTCGCCCAAAAGGCGGCTTTGGCGTTATCTGCCTGCACACCAGTGCCATTTAGATAGTGCACTGCCACCGCTTCAAATGCCGGCCCAAAATTCGCCCGGGCAGCTTTCAATGCAAAAGCAAACGATGCAGCAAAATCTCCCGATTGATATGCTTTTACGCCACTTTCGAGGTCATCTTTAGGGGCAGCGTTAGCGGACCCATTGAACGAGAGAATAGCAACGAGGCCAACTACCGGTGCCCAGAAAGCCTTCATCTTGCTCGCTCCCTCTTACATTCTCGCAATGCAGCTTACGCTTATGATATAACCTCCGCCTATTACCGCCCGAATTTTTTGAAATCCAGCCGCACTCCACTATGGGCGAAGCCTCCTGTATCAGCGGTTGAAGTCATTGCTCGCTGAAAAGCAGGCTTGATCCCCCGCAGATTGCTGGTCATCAAAACCAGATGAATATCGTCGTCCTGACCGGGGCCGGCATCTCTGCAGAGAGCGGACTTCCGACGTTTCGAAGCGGAAACGGCAATTGGGCTGGCCGCAGCGTCGAGTCGGTTTGCACGCCCGAAGCTCTTCAAAGCAATCCCGATTTGGTTTGCGCGTTCTACGACGAGCGGAGGGCAGAGGCCGTCAAAGCTGAACCTAACGCCGCCCACCGCGCATTGGCGAAGCTCGAGGGGCACTGGCGCGAAACGGCCAAGGGAGAGTTCCTTTTGGTCACACAAAACGTGGACGACCTTCACGAGCGTGCCGGCTCGCAGCGTGTGATCCACATGCATGGCCACCTAAACTCCACACTCTGCGTCGAGTGCGGATGGCATGGACCTCGATACAACCCGCTAGAGGACGACCGTGAGTGCGCAGCCTGCGGACGGGACGCGTTGCGCCCGGATATTGTTCTTTTTGGAGAAGCCCCACGCCACCTTAAACAGATCGAAGCTGCTCTAGAGGCCTGTGCTCTCTTCGTAACGGTGGGTACCTCCAGTACAGTCTACCCTGCCGCAGGCTTCGTTGAGATCGCCAAGGCGTGTGGTGCGGAGACGCACCAGTTCAACATTGAGCTTCCGGCTGGAAGCGAACGTTTCGATATGTGCCACTTGGGCAACGCCGGCGAATTGTTACCCGAATGGGTAGGAGAGCTTATTGGCGAAAGACCGGTTGGCTGGAACCTGAGTGCCGAGCAGAAGGCCGCCTTCATCAAGGAGATGGAGGACTGCGGGTCACACTCCGTTTTCTATTGCGGCCCAATGGCGGAAGATTTGAGGAAGATCGGCCTTGATGCAACAGCCCTCCCAGATGGCTCGCTGCGCCTTTACGATCGGATCATCCAGCCGATTCAGCCAGAATGGGGTGAACCAGGAATCTATGCACCGAACGTCCTAACCGCTGCCATTGAAGCCCACGGGCTGAATATTAAGACAGAGATGCTAGGTCGTGGATTTGCCCATCGGGATCAGTTGGAGAAATTGAAAACCATATGGATTTGAGTTCACTCTCCGAATTCCAGATTGCGCAATGCATATCTAAGCCCAACTGCTCCGAAGAAATGCCCGACAACACCAGTTATGAAGACGTAATATTTTATATTTTGCTCCCATAAAAACATTATATTCATCACCAACATTATTCCAAAAATGAATATTAATGAAATCGTGATTGTATCAAATAATTTTTTTCCGGCGCTTGGGTAGGTTTTCAAAGAAGCGAAAATCATCGCTACCGATGCGCATGCATAAGACAGAAAAGTCCAAATGAGTAACGCAACATTTCTACCATTTTCGGTCCCAAAAGCGAAATATAATAATCCCCCCTCTAAAAAAGATTCTCCGAATTCAGAAGGAGGATTTCTCCACGAGAAGAACATCTGGATTAACAGCGAACCGACGAGAACAGTCTTATTGGCCAAATAACCCGCAGGGATAAATAACAGCAGGCGAGCCAGGTATTTCCAGTCTTTCTGCATTGCTGCCATGCTACCCCCCCTTTGGCTTTCTTCCCCGCCAGCGCGGGGTGCCTTTAAACACCAGGCCGCACGTGAACGATAGTGCCTCAAGCTCTCTTAGCTCCAGAAGCCTTTTGCTTCGCTCGGCCTTGGCCCTGAGGGTCTCCCTTCCGTGCCGATAGTGCGGGTGTGTCGTGCCACGCTTGATCGCCTCAGGCTTCTTGGCACCATGATAGCGGCACACCCTCATTCCATATGCTGAGGGATTGCGGCAGCGGTCGCCGCGCGCCTTGCACGTCGCTGTGCAGCGGAGCGTTTTGCCTGAGGTGATATTGGGAAGTGGCACTATTGCACTTACCCTGCCTGGCCTTCCACGTAACCAACTCTGTTAATTCTGACGCAACCCTCCATAACGCCCTTGGGTCCAGCCTCTTCAAATGTGACGTTTTTAACAATAGATCCGACACTATGAGGAGGAATTTTTACGTCACTCTCAAATTCCTTGTCGAGTCCACCACTGCAGTCGACATTATTGCCTATTCCGTAACCTACATAAACCCCTTCTATGAAATAATCTGAATCATTTTTAATATTTATTGATATGTTTTTATCATAACATTCGATATATGTGTCATCTATATTACAGGATATGCTATAATCAATAATTGATAGTTTTGAAAAAGCGGCTTGCCGGTTCGCGCTGATCCGTTCCTGCAAAGCGGCTTGGGCCTCTTGCTTCTGCTCACGCAGCCGCTGCAACTTTTCCATGTCCGAAGCTGATAGGGTCGGACCAGAAACGCCCACCCATTCCGACAGCACGCTGTCATAATAGGCGTAACTCCCATCATCTCGTCGAATAGCTGGGTACTGGCGCTGGCAATCCGCCAAAAGTACGTTCAACGCGGCGACGCTATTGGCATCCTTTGCGGCTTGTGCCTTGCAGCTTTCCTGATCTTTAGGGCCACATCCAGCTAGGAGCATAAGGCCTATGACCGTGAGTATCCGTCGCACGTGCTTCCCCCCTGCATTAAGCGTCAATGTGGTAACGCCTGTTATGCGCAGAGCAAGTCCCTGCCCTGGCCGGCAGAATAACTTTCACGCGGCATATTTGAAAAATGCGTTGGCTCGCTTACTTCAATTACATACGCCGGGGCGCGGGCTGGACGGGCACAAGATTTTTTGCGCGCTGACCTCATTGAAGGCGCAGGTGAGTTGTGCCTGCCACCACTGCCACCTGTTTTCACTTTCACGCTCCGTACATAGCATATCTGCCCTTCTCCTTATTTTTAAAAAATGGTGGCAGTAGTGGCGGGCGCACTCATAACGCTGGGAATTCTGTGACTTATCTCTGCCACCAGCAGTGGCAGATGGCGGCAATACTGCCACCAGTGACCTGTACCCGCGCGCTCCTCAGTCATCCCACTGTACCGTTCCCCCCAACGCGGCCGCAAATTCCTGCCGGGCAGTGGCAAGCGGTGGCAGGGTCTGGCCGCGACCCGTCTTCGTCGTCCTCCCCGCACTAGCTGACGGACACAGACGCCTGATGGCCTGATGGATATCACGTTCTTGGCGTGGCTGATAAAGCCGCTGTCCTTTCTCGTAGTCTTGCCATCCGCTGAGCAGGCCCTTCGTGCTGACGAAGCAGGGGCCAGACCAATCTCCATTCGGGTCGGGAAAGACCGTGCGACCAAAGTCCCCTGACTGGAGCACTTCATACCAATACCGGTCGAACCCAGTCAGCGAACGCAGCTTCTGATCCATGTGGGCCTCGTTCCTCGGCCGCTGCCTAACGTCAAAGTTGGTCAGGTCGTACCGTTCGAGATCGTAGACCATGGCAGAGATGACTGCCGGGTCGTTGATGGCCTGGTGCACCTGCTTCCAGTAGGTCAAATCACCTTGGCGTTTGTCCGATACATGGAAGAACACAAAACGCCGGTCATCCGCGTCCACATGCGCGAAGTGCGTGTGGTTGGTGGTGGTGAAGAACCGATGGAAGGACTCAATGCTGCGCCTAGGCTGCTGCTTCTGTTCGATGGTGATCGTCGGCTCGGTGACCAAGGACTTCAGCCGGTCCATTGCCCGCTTGTCGCCCGCGAACATCGCCTCATCCATACAGATCGCGTAGTTCCCTTCGAGGGCCGCATTGAACCTCCCGATCACGTGATCAACGTCAGAGACCAGCAGGGTCGAGCTAGACCAGATCCGCTCCACAACCCTAAGGGCCGAACCTTTCCCAGTGCCTTGACCGCCCAGCATAGCCATGACCACGCCGGGTTTTTCCTCAGGCCTTTGGAGCATGTGGGAGAGGAACAAGATCAGGTAGCGGTAGAGGCCGATGTCCCCACCTGCGATCACCTCCAGCAGGAAGCCCTTGATAGTACCCCAGCCACCCCGGCTAGGGATAGCGGTCGGCCCACTCCACAGGTTCAGGGTGGTGGACGGTGTTGTGAGCGGGCTGAACGCAATCCGATCGTAAACCGTCGTGTTCGGGCTTACCATGAACTCCGCAATCGCCTTACCCGCATCGGAGGGAAGCGGCAGGGTCTCAAGGTGCCGCTTAAGCAGCAACTTGCCCGGCGTCATGCGGAACATCTGCACACCCTCACGATCAAGGCCGCTTCGTACCGCGTCGATCTGTCGCTGTTCCGCGATAACCACGTCGCCTGACAGCTTCAGGAGACAGAATGCCTTCTGAAGTTCCTGCAACGGTGTGGATGCAGTGGCGATGGGGGCGACATTAGCCATGCCAGCCTCCTTCCCGGGCGTGATGATAGAGCGTGCCCATGGTTGGAGTCCGGCTCGGGTCGTGGCTGTTTACGACATTGTAGAAGTCGATATCCTCGAAGCGATGAGGCGCGCTTTGGCACCATTGCTCGGCAAGGTCTTCGGCATCCTTCCAGCCCAGCGACAGAATGGCCCACACGATATTGCGGTACAGTTCGTAACTGCAATCAGCCGACACATGGCTAAGCATTTCTGCCACGACGGCACGCTGCCTCGGGGTGTCATCAACACCCTTGAACAGCGACAACCGGCTCTTGCGGCGGGTGCGCCCATTCTCGCGCGCGGCCAACTCTTGCTGCCAGACTGCCAGCAACGCCTCCGGGATCTCGGGGATGGCGCGCCAGTCGCCCTTCCCGCCCCAGCGATAAGGCTGCCCGGTATCCGGATGGACCGAGGGCGGCAGGAGATCCTGCAAAGTCAGCCCATCACGTGTCGCGCAGCGGAACTCGATTACAGTAACCTGCCGCTCCTCATCATTGACCAGCACCGCTTCCTTGATGGTCAGGCTTTCGAGCGGAGCTAGGTCGGAAGGCAGTCGGTACAGCAGCTTGGCACGCCCTAGTCTGCCTGACACGATCTGCACCGCGTCATCGGCTTCAAGCAGTGCGTTAACGTCAATGCCACGTGCGGCCAGCCACGGCTCGGCCCGCGCCATGTCGTCCAAGTCGAGTGCCATAGTCGGAGTGGGCAAGCAGTAGGCGTGGGCAAGGCCGACGTTGCCGAGCAGCGTAGAAGCCTGCTCTGGGTCCCTGATGACGTTTTCGAGCTTGTTCCAGCCCTTGGTGACAGGTCCCTTCTGGCCTGTCGGGATGGCAACGAGAGCCATCCCTTGGGCTACATATTCAGAAGCAAGCAGCATCTACGCCTCCCGCGACTTAGGGGCGTATTCACCACACCATCCATTAGGGCCAACTGATGGCCACGCCGACCAAGTAGTGTCGTCTTTATCAATGACTGGAGGGTGCCGACGGCACGTCGAGCCGCAATAAAAACGGCAGGTCTCGCAGCGGTCGGCCCGCGACGGCTTACGGTAGCTCGGTGCCATCATGACAGCGCTTCCGATACAGTGCTGCTGCGCTGCATGATCCATGCGTTGACGTCACTTTCCAACCAACCGACAGCGCGGCCACCAGGGATGATCGTGAACGGTTTCGGGAAATGACCTTTGGCCACCATATCAGCGAACTTCGCGCGACTGACGCCGAGACGATTCCGCACCTCATTAGGTCGGGAGATCCGAGCAAGATCGCCTTCAATATATTGATTTAAATTCATTTTAGCCCTCATTGGATCGAGTGAGGGCCTCTATTTGTGCGAACTGAATTTCTCGTCTGATAGCAGACCGGACGATTTTTAATCCCAAAGCCCAGATGCGCGAAGCTTCTCGTACATCTCGCTTCGCCCTGTCCGTTTTAGACCTGCCGCGCTTCTGCGATCGTTCAGCCACTTGATGACCTCAGACTTCTTTGCTCCCTCGGCCCGCTTGGTTCGAATGTAATCAGCGTTCTCGGCAATAACTTCCGCCGCGAGATTTCTGCGCTGGCGCATTTCCCCACCACTGCTTGCAGCCTGTCTTCGCTTTGCCTGCGCGGCATTCCAAGCGGCTTCGGCTGCAGGATGGTCTAGCGGGTAACCGTCAAAATCGGTGTCATTCAACTGGACAACCAAGGCGAACGGCACACCGGGCATTATATCTGAGCGAAGCTCTAGCTCGGCTGCGCCAGGCCCGTGTTTGTACTTAGGGTACGGGTCGCGACCTTCTCTGATGCATCGCTCTACGCGCAGCCTTTCAGCATCTGGATCATCAAAAACCGGCCTAATCTTTCTTGGCCGCCCCCGTTCACCTTTGCAGCCCATCATGGGGTCGCTCTGCCAATTAGGACAGTGGTCGCCATCTGCGGCTGGCGGGCTACGTAGCTCGCCCACTGCTCCATAAGCTTGGCGCGTTTCTCCAACTGATCCTGCCGCCGGTAAGCCGCTTCGGCCTTGTCCCGGATGGAGTGCGCTAACGCGAGTTCCAGCGTTTCGTTCGCGAAGCTTGTTGTTTCCGCAGCCCAGTCGCGAAACGTTGAACGGAACCCGTGCGGCACATAGCCCGCGTGGTCCGGCATCCCTTTGATAACCGCCAACAAGGCGCCGTTGGACATGCCTTTCTTGCCAGTAGGGTCGGGGAACACGAAGTCGCTCTGCCTGCCTGCGGCCATCTCATTGATGATAGTTACTGCCCTAGTACTGAGCGGGATGCGGTGTTCGCGTCCTGCCTTCATGCGCTCGGCAGGGATGGTCCAGACCCTCCCCTGAAGGTCAATCTCATCCCACTTGGCACCAAGCACTTCACCGGAACGCGCAGCGGTCAGGACGAGAAACTCGAAGGCCTTCGGGCTAATGCCCTTCTTCTGTCTTAGCGCCTGAACGAAGGTATGGACTTTCTGGTAGGGTAACGCGGGCTGGTGCTTCACCTTGGCAATCTTGCTCGCCTTCGGCAGTAGCTGACCAAGTCCACCCTTCAGGCTGGCTGGGTTATCACCGCTGACCAGCTTGCGGGCCTTGGCCCAGTCGAGAACGGTTTCAATCCGCTGCCGCAGGCGTGTGGCCGTTTCAGTCTTGGTGGTCCAGATCGGCTCCAGTGCCTCAAGCACGATTTCCATCGTGATCTGATCGACGGGTAGATGGCCGAAGACCGGATAAGCATACGTCTTGAGCGAAGCGCTCCATTGATGGCGATGCTTGTCGTTCTTCCACTCATGCTGGCGCGCGGCGATGCACTGCGATGCAGCTTGCTCGAATGTCAGGCGCTGGCGATTGGTCGTGACGCGATGGACCTTCTCACTGTCGCGCACTTCTTTTGGATCGATGCCGCTTAATATCGCCTTTTCAGCATTCGCAGCGAGCGCCCGCGCTTCAGCCAAGCCAACCATTCGCGTCGGTCCAAGCCCCAGTTCCCTGCGCTTACCGGTGACAGGACTAGTGTATCGAAACACCCATGACCGGACAAAGCCGTTCACACCCTGCGCAACCTGCAAATTCAAACCGGGTTGCTTCCCATCCGCCGTGTACCCAAGCTTTGTCGAGTTCTCGACCTGCTTAACGGTCAATGCAGCCTTTGCGCTCCTACCCACCTTACAACCCACCTTTCGATCGTGGATTTTAGTGGGCCTCACTGGATCTTACAAGATGCGGATGTAAATTAAGATTTTGATATTACTACTATTAAAGTAGCTCTAAAGACGTCTCTGGACCCAAGTGAGTAGGACTCCGTCTCCGCCACTGCCCGATATGGTTTTCAATCCAAAGTGACTGACCGCCTCAGTCGGGTAAGGCTCGCGACCTCACCAAGCCTTCCTGCGCCTCAAGACATCCGCATGACAAA
>JACCDH011369763.1_pt1 | contig 10537 bp, 8 predicted proteins | sample 7442481 | NCBI WGS metagenome assembly JACCDH01 (sample SAMN15323433, study PRJNA562643) | freshwater metagenome | isolation source: river surface water | place: USA:Blue River Watershed | collected 2017-08-15
CTCGGTTGCCAAGTGGATTTAGGGATTGAAGTGTTAGATTGTTTTGCTTGATTAATTTCTGCCAAGGCTTGTCCAACCAAATCATATTGATCGGCGTATCCCATTTGAGATAATTTTATTTTTCCAATCTCAATATTCGCCGCAGCAATGTCTTTATCGGCTGATTTCATTATTTCTACAAAATCTTTCCGGATCGGTATTTCTCTGCGATAGTCCTCAATCTCAGCATTAGCTGCCGCAACGATTCGTAGCTGATAAAGTAGTTCTATTTCTTGTTTAGTTTGCGGAGTTTGATCTTGTCTTTTAAGAGCTGCGAGTTTTGCATCAATATTACTTAACTCACGATCAAACTTCTCATATCTTTCTGTAGGAAAACCTCCATCTTTAGCAGTTTCTTCTGGCTGGGCTACTGTTAAAGTAGTTTTTTTTCTCATAAAAAATTAAAAAAATAATTAACTACATTGTTACTTCTTGAGAACCTTTCTCTTGCAAAGTTTTTACTGATACTTCTTGTGGATCGCCACCTGCTCGTTTATTAAAATTTGCACCAATTTCTTTTAATACCTCTAAATTCAATCTTCTGGCATCTTGTTGAGCAATAATCCCCTCTAGTTTTTCTACCTTCATATTTTTAAGTGCTTCATCTATATTAGCAGCATATTTTCTGGCAAAGTGATCGGGGCGTGAAGGAATTGGTTTTTCTTCACCAAAAATATAGTTTGGTGTTTCAACCCCTGCTGATTCTCTTGGTCGCACAAGTTTTTGTGATAATGTTTCTTTCTCTCCATCTTTTTTTGTAAAAGTTGCTTCTTCAGGAGAATCACCAATATATTTTGCGGCTGCTCTTCTGGATTGAACCATAGCAAAAAAATCTTCCGGAGTTTTACACCAACTAACACCACGAATCTCTTTTGTAGTAGAACTCTTTAACTTTTCAGTCAAATCATCATGTTTTGCCATAAGCTTCAAAAACTTAGCAGTGTAAAGATAGCAACTAAAACCATCTATTTGCAGATCTTCATTAGTGCAAAAAATATGCGGCTTATCAACTGTTTTCTTGACCACACTAACAGTCTCTTGAGTATAAGAAGTGTCTTCTGAGGAACTTCTGGAATCCATAATTATAACATTATTTACTCCGTCTCTGCGCTCAATTTTTATGGGTTGAACATGTTTTCCATTTTCAAATACACGTACCAACATCAAATCCATATTATCTGGAACGCCGGGTTTATTTAATAATTCTAGGGCTTGTGCAAAAACCTTATCATCTTTACAAATAAACACATTCTTCAAACCATTCAGATGATTTGTCAGCATTAGACCTTCAAGATTAAATGCCGGAACTACTACTCCCGCTCTTCCTTCGCTTTCTTGTTTATAAAAATTATGAGGAGATAAAGTAAGAGCAGCTTTGATATCTTCTAATTTAACGCCTTCCTTAACATTAAATTTAATTATAGGTTTTCCGTCACTATTTGGCTTTGGAGTTTCTATATCGAAAAAATCTTTTATATAAAAATGGGGATTATCAGCAAAAAAATCTTCGATAGCTTCTTTAAATTTTATAGTATCTTGTGAATCGGATTTCAAACTACCATCACTTTGCAAATCCAATTTTATATCACCACAATAGCGCTGAAATTTTCCTCTAAAAAATTCCGTGAGCCATTCTTCATTTTCAATTTTTGATTGGCTAGATATTGTTTCGGTAGATTTTGTCATTTTGTAATTTTTTAAATTTCTACTTCAAATATTTTCTCGGATCTCTAACTCCATTATCCTTAAATCCTTTCAAACGAAACTCGCAAGAATCGCAGTGGCCGCAGGCCAACACTTCATCATCTTGAGTCACAGGATCATAACAAGAATGAGTAATTCCATAATCAACACCAAGTTCTAAACCAACTTTGATAATATCTTTTTTGCTTAAATTAATGAGAGGAGTTTGGATTTTTAAATGTGTAGCCTGATGATTTTTATCTCCAACCGATCTTGCCGTAGCAAGGTTGGACATGGTTTCAAAAGCTGAAATAAATTCCTGACGGCAATCCGGATAACCGCTGTAATCAACAACATTTACCCCGATAAAAATATCATCCGCGCCAATTACTTCCGCATAACCAAGTGCGTAAGATAAGAAAATTGTGTTGCGAGCTGGGACATAGGTAAGGGGAATGGAATCATGATTTGTCTGATCTTTCGGCACATCAATTTCATCGGTGAGCGCGCTACCACCAAATAATCTTAAATCAATTTTTGCAGTTTTATGTTCTTTAACTTTAAAAAACTCTGCGATTTTTTTTGCTGCTTCTAATTCAACTTTATGTCTTTGACCATAATCAAAACTAAGAGCATAAAGCTCATAACCTTCTTTTTTAGCGATCGCCGCAACCGTTGCCGAATCAAGGCCGCCGCTAAGTAATATAACTGCTTTTTTCATTAAAATTAATGTTAATTGAATTTAGAATTCTAATAAAATTAGTAACGCTCACTACTATTGGCACGCTCGATTGGTTTAGAGCCGTCAATATCAAGATTCTTAACAAAACTATCTACTGCCGATTTTACTAAAGATTTATTCTCGCCCATATGAATAGTTGAGTAAAGACAACCAGCACGAGTAGTTCCGCTATCTTCCAAGGCATCTTTCAAAATTCTTTTTCCTAACTGTTCTTCTTTGTCAAGATCAACTTCCTTGGCAAGAAGAAATTTTCTTAAAGAAGGATTTTCTTGCGCCTGATCACGTATTTCCTCTATTAAAGCAACTCTTAATTCTTCTTTTTTGGGACTAGCAAAAAACACGCCGGTCTTAATACTAAGGAATGCCCATGTTATAATACGTTTAAATTTAAGCTCAACTAGATCTAACTCACCTAAGATTTGGCTTTGGTCTAGTGTATCACTTTTTTTGCTATAACTAGATTGACTACGTTTATCATTTTGTTGTTTATCATCTGGTAGCGTATCATTTGAAAGACCAGATTGAAGATCGAATGATATAGGCATCTCCATAAATGTTACCTTAGGTTTAGATTTATTAGATCCACCTGAAGCAACAGAAGCAAATGTACCTCTTCTTCCCTGAAGTTGAGATAATCTCTTAACTTCTTGTGCAACGCGTTCTTCACCGAGTTTTGCACCGAGTTCTTCAACGAGAGATTTTTTAAAAAAGTCGACCATATCATCATGGCCAGATGACACAGCCATGTTAATCATTGACTGCCCTCTATTATTAACAGAATTTATCTTAAATCCATAATCCTCAATCAACATTTTGACCATATCAACTTGGCCATGTTCAATCGCTGCATGAAAAACTGTTTGTCTTAATTGATTGGTATCCGAAATATATTTTTTTAAACCATATTCTTCTGCTAAAAAACGAAAGGCCTCACAAGAACCACATCTTGCGGCTACATGCAATAAGTTGTCAGATCGTTCATTTAATTCGTTAGGATTAAGATTATATTCTGCAATTAACATTTTAATCATATCTACTTTATTTCCTTCAACCGCAGAAAATAATATTGTTTGTCCTTCCAAATCATTTAATCCTCTGAAATCATTATCTTTATGATTTGGATATAATTCTCTTAATTCACTATCAAATCTTCGTGCTAATTCCTGAAAAATTTTTATATTACCAGCTTTCGCCGCAACATGCAGAATTGTTTGACCGTATTGATCTTTTATTTGTTGATATTCGATTGGACCTTGAGATCGTAATCCCTCAACAGCCATATCAAGTTTGGTTATATTTCCTGATTCAATAGCTGCAAAGAATTTGCGTACTTGCTCTTGTGTGTATTTCATAAATTGTTGAATTTATCTTAATTTTAATTGATTACGCCAATTAAACTTAAAAAATTAGAACTAGATTTTTTAGAATTCATAAAGATAATCCACCGTTCATTATGGGTGGTTAGCTCAGTTGGTTAGAGCGCTACGTTGACATCGTAGAGGTCGGAGATTCGAGTTCTCTACCACCCACCAGCCTTCGCTCTTAAGAGCTACGGCTGGCAGGCCAGATTTTTTTCTGGACTGATAGACGGAGATCTTTAGAGCGAAGACTGCCCGCCGTAGCACCTTGCGAAGGAGGGCTTCAACAAAGAAACCACTTCCCTACTCTGCCTTCTTTAAACTAAACTTCTTCTTAATCACAATATTCTTAGGCGCTGAATTATTCTGCACCGGAGCAACAGAAGGAGCTTGTTCTGTTTCTTGCTTCGGAACAACCGGAGCCACCACTACTGGTTTTTCGGGATTAAGTAAATTTTTCACAATGTTTTCAACATTCTCAATTTTAACTTCTGCCGGCTTGCCAAGCTGATTTGCCAAAGAACTATCTTTATTAATAACATAAATAAAAGGTATAACTCGTGGAAGCGCTAAATCAGTAATTGTAAAGCTATCTACAAAAGCGATCGGATATTCCAAAGTTGTTCCCCAACCCATTTTTCCATCAATGTTAAGACCGAGTATTTCTAATCCTTGCTTGTGATATTTTTCATATAGTTCATTAAGCTGATTCATCTCAACCTTGCAAATAGTACACCAGCTTGCCCAGAATGCTAATATTACCACCTTGCCTTTTTGCTGACTTAAATCAAAAACTTTATTTTTAGTAGTTTTGATAATTAATTTTTTCTGCGCACTAGCATTAGCAGTAGTTTGTGCAGCCGCAATATTGACGCTAAGCAGAATAAAACTTAAAGTTATGATTATTAAATTCCTCATCAAATATCTAGAATTTATATCCAACCATAAATTTAAATATCTCTGACACTACCAATTGATTAGGGCCTTCAGTATAAGTATAAATTGGCAATGAAACATCGGCATAAAATTTAAACTTGGTAGTTTCAAGTTCAATTCCCGGAGCAAACATAACTCTTGAATATCCGCTATTAACCTGATCCGCATTAGCACCGCGATCTTTTCCTTTAGTAGTTCCAACCAATTGAATCAGAGGCGCAACTTTAGAAAATTCTCCAACTCTGCCAAAATTATGATTAGCACCAACAACTAAATTTACTTCATCTCCAGGACGATAATCTTTTTTAGTCATCACCGGTTTTTGCCAAGCACCTTGAACAAAATATTCCATTACTCCGTCATCGCTTAGCTTGCCAACTTTATAAGCTCCAAGCACAATATCTGTGCTTCCAGTTCCAAATTGGAAAGATCTATTTCTATTAAACTCCACAACTTTGTAATCTCCAGTCGGAAGTTTTGTTCCAAAAATAATTCCACTCGACATGTCAGAAGAAAATCCTGAATAATGAGCATTCAAACGAATATCACCAAGAGCGCGATCTGACTCATAAGTAAAATCACTAGTTGCCGGCGCACCAACTTTTATTTTGCGATCAACATAAGGAGCCTTAACTGTCAAACCCCAATCACGATTAAAATTATATTGCAAACCGGCAGTTATAACTTGAGTATCGATGCTTCTGTTAGAATTGTTTTGCTCATCACGAGATTTGGTGCCTTTCCAGTTTTTATCCTGTCCGATATAATCATATTCTAAAAATGCCAAACCACCTTCAGATGAAGGAATCAAAGCCTTGGTTGACACATCAAAAATATTACAACCATTAACACAAGCTAAAGAATTATTTGCTGAAGCTAAAATAAAAGAGGAAGTAAGAATTGTTGCAAAACCAAGTTTTGCTAAGTTGGAATTAAGCATTTTCATGATATGGTTAAGTTGAAATTTTCTAATCTGATGATTGTTTTAGTAAAAAACTTAATTTCAAGTTTATTTTTGAAATTAAGAAAGGATAATAATTATGAAACACTTCATTAACCACTAATCATTATTTATGAATTTTGTAGCAAATATCGGATCAATCACCATTGGTTATTTATCTCGTATCGGACAAATATTTATTTTCGTTTCCGAAGCGGTTAAACACTGCTTTACTCCACCTTTTTATCCAAGATTAATTTTAAAACAAATTATTCAAATTGGTTATTTTTCACTTCCGGTTGTTGGCCTTACCGCAATTTTTTCTGGTGCAGTTTTGGCATTACAAAGCTATTCAGGATTTTCTAGATTCAATGCTGAAAGCACAATCGCAACTGTTGTAGTTTTATCCATCACTCGTGAATTAGGACCGGTTTTAGCAGGTTTGATGGTTGCAGGAAGAGTCGGAGCTTCAATGGCTGCAGAAATTGGAACAATGAAAGTAACTGAACAAATTGATGCGCTTCGCACACTTTCAACTAACCCGATGAAATATTTGGTTGCACCAAGAGTTATCGCCGGAGTTTTAATGTTGCCATTCTTAGTTTTAATCGCCGATATCATTGGCGTTATGGGTGGATATTTAGTTAGTGTTTACGAATTAGGATTCTCCGCTGGACCATATTTACGCAACACTTTTGAATTTTTAGAAACAATCGATGTGGTTTCAGGCTTAACAAAAGCTGCCTTCTTTGGCTTCATCATCACAACCATGGGTTGCTATTGGGGCTATAATTCTAGAGGCGGAGCGGAAGGTGTTGGTATTGCAACAACTAATGCGGTTGTGAGTGCTTCGATTACGATTTTAATCGTCAATTATATTATTACTGGATGGTTTTTCGGTTAGTCATATTCAATGCCGGTCGTGGTTTGTAACCGCGACCTTTGTTTGTTAAATCTCTAAAATTGAAAATAACTTAAAATTTTAACAAACATAAGTCGGCATTACAAATGCCGACCAGCAGATCCTTCGCTACACTCAGGATGACAACCAAAAAAGGCTTCACTTACAACTTACAACTTACGACTAAATCTTAATTTAAAATGAACATCCTCACCAGGATAAAAACCCAATTCTACGCTGACCAATCGCGCTGGATCCTTTGGATTCCTGTCTTCTTTGCTTGTGGAATAATCTTCTATTTTTATTTCCCAAATCGTTTTTATCTCTTCCCCCTCACCTTATTTTTATCTTCTTTAATATTAATTTTTATTTTTAAAGAAAAGTCATGGATGCTTTTAATCACTGCCATCACAATCTTTCTTGCGGGATTTTTATGGACAAAATTCTATACCGAAACAATCTCTTACACCCCAAAAATTGAACATAAATTCTACGCTACAACGATTGGAAAAGTTGACGAGATTAACAGTTTTTATAATCCGATTTTAAAACGAAATTCTTATCAAATTACTTTAAAAGATATAACGATATACAAGGCAGGAAGCATTGCGGATGGTGTTTTGATTAAAAAAGAAAAACCAAGGAAAGTTAAAAAAATTAAAAAGAAAATGAAGAAAAAAACTTCAAAGAAAAATAAAAAATCTTCAGATAATAAACATTCTGGATTGCCACGTCACGATGTTCCTCGCAATGACGATGTGGAAAATTATGATACCGAACTATTGTCATCGTCATTGCGAGGAGGCAACGCCGACGTGGCAATCCAGAATACTAAAGTTAAGAAACCCAAGAAAAAACATACTCGAAAACCAAAAATTCCCAAACGCAAAAAACTCACTAAAACCATTATAAAAAATTATTTAAATGTCCCCGGCTATCAGGAAATTGATCGTGAATTTCTTACGATTGATTACAAATCTCAAAATAAAAACTGGCTTGGAAATAGATACATCAATCCTCCAAAAAAAGTTATTCTCAGCGTTAACACTAAAATGAATAATATTAAAATCGGTGATGTAATTCAAACTCGAGTTGTTTTAGAACCATTTTCTAAGCCTTATATTCAAGGCGGATATGATAAATCTTTTGATAATTATTTTAAGGGAATTGGCGGAACAGGATTTGCAGCTTCTGATTTAAAGATTCTAAAAGCCCGCAATGAAAATAGTTTTTTGCAGGATATAAAAATTCTACGCCAAAAAATCGCCAAGAAAATTCTCGATCAGACCGACCACAACGAAGGAACAATTGCCGCAGCTTTATTAGTTGGCGGACAAAATTTAATTCCTCCTGACATTATGCAAATTTTGCGTCTCTCCGGACTTGCTCATTTAATTTCAATTTCCGGTTTACATTTCACTCTTGCTGCCGGAATATTTTTCTTCTCCATCCGCTTTCTGCTTAGCCTTAATCAATATCTAGTTTTAAATTACGACATCAAAAAAATCGCCGCCGCAATTGCAATTTTTGCCGGATTTTTTTATTTACTCTTAGCCGACACCCCAATTCCGGCTATTCGCGCCTTCATAATTATCAGTTTAATTTTCACCGCCATTCTTCTTGATTTAAAACCAGACACCTTCAGATCGACTGCTTTTGCGGCTCTAGCGATTTTGATTTGGAGCCCTAATGCAATTTTCTCAGTCAGCTTTCAACTTTCTTTTGCAGCAATTTTATCATTAATTGTCTTAGCAGATTTAACTAAAAAATATCAGATTGGTTCATCACAAAGGCCGATTTATTTTAAATTTTTATTTTATGTTTTAGGAATCATACTCTCATCAATTGCCGCAACCATTGCCACCACGCCATTTTCAATTTATCACTTCAACAATTTTATTTCCTTCGGAGTTCTCGCAAACCTTCTCGCCATTCCACTTGCATCTTTCATCACCATGCCTTTTGGATTTTTATCATTAATTTTAATGCCTTTTGGAATTGAAAAATTCGCTTTAATCCCAATGCAAATCTCAATTGGCTGGATTATTGACATTGCTGGCTATGTAGCCGAAATTCCTAATTCATATTTAACCGTTAAATCAATTTCTCCATTATCTTTTGGTTTGATTATTTTTGGTGGATTATGGTTGATGCTCTGGCAAAAAAATTGGCGATTGCTGGGAATAATTCCGATAATTTTTGGAATTTATTTAGGTTATAAAACCCCAATCCCAAAAATATTAATTGATGAAGAACGAAAATTATTCGCCTTTTACTACAATAAAAAATTAATCTTCGCCAAACCCACCAAATCAAAACAGGCAAGCGTTTGGGCCAAAAGATTAGGACTTGATGAATTTTATAATCTTGAAGATTTAAGCGAGGAGGAAAAGAAAGATTTGCAGATGAATTGCGGAGAAAATTTCTGCGAATTAAAACTAGAAGAAAAAAATATCTTAATTCTAAAAGGCAGAAATAAAATCTCTGAAATTTGTCTAAATCAACACGATTTTATAATAAATTTAAACAAAAAATATAAAGCTATAAACTGTAAGGATACCCTCCAAAACAGGTGAAAAAATAATTAATTAGTGATTGATTATTATTAATTTTTAGAGAATATTTTTTCTAATCAAAAGATTTTTATTTTTTGAATACTGAATTTAAAATTATTTTCACAAATATATTGAGGTTCTATGTCTGGAGAAAGAAAGCTAACAAGTAAAGATTTAGAAGATGGTTTTTATTTTACAGATGAAGGGGCTAACATTTTAGATAAAGATGGAAATGTTGTCGATTCTATTAAAAAAGAAGCCGGCAATATGAAAGAATTTATGGAAGCCGTTGAAAAAAGAGTGGCATCACAAAAAATAACAGCAGAAACTATTTACAAAGAATTATCTGACGCTTTTAAGATAGAAAATAAAACACAATTTCTTCAAACTTTAACTAAATATTTAACTGGGGATTGCGAAAAAACTCTTTTATCAGAAGCTTTAGAAAAATTATTGCCAGACATTAATGGGAAACCTTTTAAAGGAAAATGTGATATAAAAACTTTAGAATCTTTTAGCGATCTTTGTGCCAAGCTTGAAAAAGAAAAGAAGTTACCTAGTGAAGTTCGCCCTATCCATATCGCCGTAAATACTGCAATTAATGGCATAATCCACAATAGAAAAAATCTTCCAAAACAAAATAATCAAGGTAAAGAAAATGTTGAGAGAGTTGTTGAATTTGGTAAAGATGTAACAAATTCTCAAGGTGGTTACTTTAAGCAAACTTTTAAAGATGAACCAACTGATTCTCCCGAGCAACCAATACAAGCAAAACAACTACAAATCGATAAAATTCTTAGTGGAGTAAAAACCATTTATTAAACTCTATTCGTCATCCAATCTTAAAGCAGCTAAGAACGCACTTTGAGGAATTTCTACGTTTCCGATTTCGCGCATTTTCTTCTTACCTTTTTTCTGCTTATCGAGAAGTTTTCTTTTTCTGGTAATATCACCACCGTAACATTTCGCAGTTACGTCTTTTCTCATCGCACTCACTGTTTCTCTGGCGACAATTTTTCCGCCGATTGCAGCTTGAATTGCAATGTTAAACATTTGCGCAGGAATCAACTCTTTAAGTTTTTTACAAAGTGCTCTTCCGCGACCTTCAGCTCTGGTTTTGTGAACGATGATTGAAAGCGCATCAACTGGCTCTGCATTCACTAAAATTGAAAGCTTAACCAAATCACTTTTCTCATAACCATCCATGTGCCAATCAAAGCTGGCGTAGCCTCGTGAGCATGATTTTAAGCGGTCATAAAAATCATAAACCACTTCGTTAAGCGGCAAGCGATAAACCACCATGGCACGATCACCAACGTAAGAAAGATCTTTTTGCACGCCTCTTATTTGTGTGCAAAGTTCTAAGATTGAACCTAAATATTC
>JACCDH011436506.1_pt1 | contig 10537 bp, 13 predicted proteins | sample 7442481 | NCBI WGS metagenome assembly JACCDH01 (sample SAMN15323433, study PRJNA562643) | freshwater metagenome | isolation source: river surface water | place: USA:Blue River Watershed | collected 2017-08-15
AAGCCGACATGCCAAGACCATTTGGGATCCGTAATTTGCTGCATTGGTGTAATACGAATCGTGATGCCCAAAAAATGCTTTACCCACTTTTCCAAGACACGGCAAAAAGCATTGATCGGCTCATGGCCAAAATTGAGTTGGACTGCCAAATCAAAATCCTCATTGCGAGACCAGTATTCATCGGCATTATCTTCATGCAGGACATCCAGATCAGCGGATCGCATCGTCAACGATTTGCCTTTCAGCAAATCCATGATGTTGCCAGTCTCTCCAGCTTGAGCATTTTTGGCAATCGTCTCCTCATCTGCCCCCATCACAATGCCATCTTCAATGACAGTGATCTTTTGGGTTCTAAAAAAGAGTTCGCCCATTCTGACCTCGAGCGGATGGGCTTCATCACCCAGAATATGCCTGACGAAAATTTGCGCTAATAGGGAAATAAAGAGAGGTGGCACATCTACCCCCTCACCCTTGAATAAGCTCATGTAAAAGCTTTCTAAGGAATTTGCGGCCAATAGCCGCCCTCGATAGCGCAACCAGACCCGATAGTTCTCCTGAATATCCGCGTCTGCCATCTCGGCGATTTCACTTTCAACCACTTCAGCTCTGGGGTTTTCGGTTAGGCGCTGATGAAGTAAACGTTCTTTGGGGCAGGATTCAGGCACCAGCTTTAGCTCTGGTCGACTGAGATAGGTGCGCAGGAAATCATCTGTCACCAGTAGTTGATGATCAGGACTCACCTCTAGAGTGCTGTAGGCTGAATTTACCCAATAATGTGTCATATGTCTTAGCGAAAATGCGCTCACCTGCAAAATGGATTGAGCTCAGAATATACTAGCCGATCAATTTGCGTGAAAGAGGAAAAATTGGATGAGTGAACTTAAAAAAATCGATACCGTTGTAGGTGATGGCAAAGAAGCTGCTGCAGGCAATCATGTGGATGTGCATTACACCGGCTGGCTTTATGACGAGAATGCTGCTGATCACAAAGGGCGGAAGTTTGATAGCTCCTTAGATCGCGGCCAACTCTTTAGCTTTCCCCTAGGCGCAGGCCATGTCATTAAAGGCTGGGACGAAGGTGTTGCAGGCATGAAGATTGGCGGCAAACGAACTCTCATCATTCCCCCTGAGATGGGTTATGGTCCGCGCGGTGCTGGCGGCGTTATTCCTCCGAATGCCACGCTTGTATTTGATGTGGAATTACACGGCGTCAACTGATTAGCCGAATAATCGCTCCAGCATCTGAGTGAGGCGATCAAACAAAAGCCACCCGAGGGTGGCTTTTGTCATTCTCTGTGTGTCTCAACAGATTATGAGCGCAAATCTCTACCATTCAGCGTTAATCGATTGGATGAACGATCTTGGCACAACGCAATGATGCGATTTCTTTCAGCCATGACCTTATCGGCATAGCCCCCGTCATGTTCTGCATTTGCCGCGCCAACGTAATACTTCAAGCCATTACGCAAAGAGCCTGCTGTAGCAATGAGATATTTCAAGATGTATGCACCAACGCGGATATTGACTTCAGGTTTCACGGCCTCAGAAGTTCCGCCAAAAATGGCGTATTTATCTTTGTGTACTGACGTCATGACTTGCATCAGACCTTCAGCACCAGCATGGCTCTTGGTATTGGGGTTGAAATTCGATTCAACTGAAATCACGGCCAGTAATAACACTGGATCAATATTGACTTCTTTGGCAATCAAGATTGTGTTGGAAACATATTCCTCAATCTTGGCACGATCAAGCCTGTACTTCTTTTCAAAAAAATCTGCTACTGCACGTTGATTCTGAATCGAACCCATCAAATTGGTGTCTAAGGCTTGAGGGTCCAACTTTGAAGTCGGAATGCGATCCGATAAATGAGAAATCGATTTGACTTCCATATGCGCTACTGAAGGCATCAATAGGGCAATGGTTTGCTGTTTGGCGCTCGTCAAGCCACTGGTTGTCGGTAACTTCGACTTGTTATAGATCACTGCAGCGATTTCCGTATCGGCAACGGGAATGCCCGACATTTCATTCGATTCTTTAGATTGGTTGAGCATGTCAAAGCCATTGCTCCACACCATGTGCCGTGCCTCGTCCGGAACGAGGATGCGCGCTAAGTCAAATGGACCAGCATTTGTGCCATTCCCTGAGAGCCAAAGGCTAACCACCATAAATACAGAGACAACGAGTAAGCCATTAATCACCCGGTAGACAGGAGCCATAGCATGCGCCAACAGATCTTTAGCAGTCAACTGGGTTGACTGCGCAGCCTGTAAGGCACTCAAATTGTTTGATAAACATTTACTCATTCATGATTTGCAAGACCACAAAACACTGGACTACCGTTTTATGCTGCATTGCAATATATAAAAAACATGGGTCATCCTAAGAAGTTTCTTATATCAAGTCAAGAATAAAGAAATTAAATTCAATAACTTATAGATCTGAAAATAAGGGAGATCCCGTAGTGCAAGCTCTGAAAGTGGATATAACTTAATAAAATCAATAGCTTACAGAAGTTAGGGTTCACTAATTTCACTCTATAAAAAATTGCCTCAAACCAGACTTTTTTCAGTTTTAGGCCAAAAAAAATTTTCCAAAAATCGTATATCTAGTGTTTTGGCTCTCTCCATTTTCTAGGGGTAGTACCCACGCCCAATTCGATAAGGTAGGATTTACAAAACATCATGGTGACTCAACATGGCTTTATCAAACCTCCGACATTGCCTAATTGCATCCAATTTGACTTAGCCCTAGAGCGAATCAGAACTCAATAACCCAGACCGCTCCACGGACTAGTCCTACACTGAGAACCCATGAAATCTCTTCGTAACCTGATCGCGCTGGTATCGCTGATTTACTCCTTCAGCGTTTTGGCGGCTTTTGAAGACTGCAAAGATCTTTTTCCGCAACAGCAGGTACCAAGCTCGCCTCAGGTTGGCCGTGATCTCTGCTTTGATGGCTTTGCTATTTACTACTCTCCACAGGATAAGAAGCCGATATATACCGTCGAGAAACTGAATAAAGAACAATTCTCCTCGCCCCGTCCACGCAGGAGTAACCAGTTTTACGAAGAAGCAAGACTACCCATTGCAGAGAGATCCCTGCTTTCTGATTACCGGGGCAGCGGCTATGACCGTGGCCATAATGCACCTGCTGGAGATATGACGAATGAACGCTCTATGGCCCAGTCATTTTCATTAGCCAATATGATGCCTCAAGCGAGGCAAAACAATCAGGGTATTTGGTCCAAAAATGTCGAAGAGCCTACCCGAGCCTACGTCAAAAGAGCGGATGGTGACGTATATGTATTTACTGGCTCCACTGGAAATCAGGGCAGCATTGGTAGAGGCCGCGTAACGATTCCAAGTCATTTGTACAAATTAGTTTATGACCCTAGTAAAAATACTGCCTGGGCTTATTGGATCGAAAATAGCAATGAAGCCAATATGTTGCCGCCTATTACGTACCAAGATTTGGTTCAGAGAACGGGAATTGATTTTCGTTTACCGATTACGAACGACATTAGCAAAAGTCACGACTCCAGTAAGCAAGTTGTAAGCCCAGAAACCCCGAAAACAAAGGCACAAAAGCCTCTAATGGGGGGCTGGTATCCCGTGTTTTTCGATGAATTTTCAGCCAGTAAACTCAATAGTGTGATCAACAATATTCAGATGGGTAAAGTGGAAAGTATTCAGATTCAATATGATCGCAATGAGAATCTCGCCAAACAGATCGCCTCACTGATTGAGTCACAAACCCCTCTGAACGTGAGCCTTTTGCACAGTAGCCCACCAGAATCAGGGACCGCCACTTACGAACGCAATCGCGTCACACTGATTATTCGCTCAAAGTAACTTTGATTTAGTCTGCAGACCATGCGCCCGCTGAATGGGAGCTAACAGCCCACGCAAGCCATTGTGATCTAAGGTATGCATTAATTCTAGAAGCTGACCAAGCTCGCCTTTGGGAAAACCTTCACGCGCAAACCAAGCCAAATAGTTTCCAGGCAAATCGGCTAAGGCGCGCCCAGCGTATTTGCCAAAGGGCATTTTCATTAAAACGAGTTTTTCTAAAGCCTCAGCATTCATCTGAGGAAATCTTACAAGGAAAAATCAATTCCCTAACTAAAGATGTCAATTGCAAGGAAGTGGTCATTTTTCTATTTGAGAATCATTCTCATTAAGTGTTATATTGAGAACCATTCTCATTTAGATGTTTAACCCTTTACTTCAACGGACCATGAAATTGACTATTAACCGACTTCTAGCCTTCAGCATTTTTTTGTTAGCAACTTTGCATTTTTCATTTGCCCACGCCGGTGAGGGCGCTTTTGGATGGATCTATACCCTGGATTTACAACCAAAAGGTAAATTAGAGTTTGAACAACGTTTGCAACTGAATCAGCAACAAGCCTCGGGTACATTCGATGCTTGGACTGCGAGGACTGAACTGGAATACGGTTTAACGAATGACCTGCAAGTTGCTGGTTATATCAATTCCTACTACACCAGCGCTAATCAAAATTACACTAACCCAGAAGCCTGTGGTGACACACCTACTTGCACTGGCGGTTATGGAGTTCCCTCTTCACACGATCCTTCGACCGCATACCAAAAAGGCGGCATTGAAGGTGGCTCTTTAGAGGCAATCTATCGGATTACCAACTCAGTGACCTCGCCCGTTGGTGTTGGGCTATATCTAGAACCAACATGGGGTAGAAATAAAGATGAACTCTCAGCGAGATTGTTGCTGCAATCAAACTTTATCGACGATCGCTTGATTTTGGCGGGTAACGTAGTCGTTGCGAACGAACGCTTAAAGTTTATTGAGAATGGCAACGTACCAGAATCGATGTTGGATTTTCTGGTGGGCGTTAGTTATCGTTTTGCACCTAAATGGTCCGCTGGTGTAGAGGCACGCTTTCATAACGATTATTCAGAGCTCAATTTACGCAATCAAGTGCAAAGAGCTACCTTTGTTGGCCCCAATATGCACTATGCCGCAAAAGATTGGTGGGTTACTGGAGCATGGCGCTACCAACTAGCAGGCGGAAATTGTATGGGTGGTGGTGAAGCAGAATGCTCGAACGCACGAGTCTGGGATAGCCATTCAGTGAATGAATTTATTGTCAAAGTCGGCTTCCCCTTAAATTGATTGGAGGGCAATGATGGAAATTCAAAATCTTTTGGTTGGGGCTCTGAGTTATTTAGTGAAATTCCAGGCTACTCAATGCCCTGCTGCCCGAGGCAGAGCATTAATGCTATTTGATGCCTTGGCCGAAAAACAAGAACTGGGTATCGAGATTCAAACGCTTTGCATTGAAGCTAATGAGTTACTGACTACTTAAAGAATCTGTTCAATTCCAATCTTTCATCTTCAATATCTCTCATGATCTGGAAACCCTACCCTTTAGCAATACTTGGCTTAGTGATGACTAGCGCACCCATCTTTGCCCACGCCAAAATATACCTATCGGTTGAGCAGGCTCAGAAAATTCTTGTGCCCAATAAAACGCTCATCAAAAATCCATTAATCATCACCAGCGATCTACAAGAAAAGATGCGTAAAGCATCCAGTATTCGCCACCCCTTTCAAGGCGAGCGTATTTGGAAAGCGACGGATGGTAGCTGGCTTGTGATTGATGAGGTCGTGGGCAAGCACGAAATGATCACTTACGCGGTTGCTCTTAGCCCTAAAGGAGATATTCTGGGAATTGAAATCCTCGAATATGTGGAATCGTATGGCTATGAGGTTGCCAATCCCCAATGGCGTCAGCAGTTTATCGGCAAGAATGCCCGCGATCCCATCAAGCTCAATCAGGATATTCAAAATATTGGTGGTGCTACGCTCTCCTGCAAGCATATTACAGATGGTGTGAAGCGGGTTACTGTCCTATTCGATTTGGCGTTGAGAGACTTCAGCGCAAAACCGAACTCAGCTCAATGAGGCAAATTCATGACTCGTTGCAAACCGCTTCTAGGTACTTTTGTTGAAATCTCGACCTCAGAAGAAGATGTCTCAGAACAAGGTGTATTACCTGCTATTGAACATGCATTTTCTGCGATTCAGAAAGTTCATGACCTCATGGGTTTTCATAATCCCCAAAGTGAATTAAATAAGATCAATTATCAAGCTCATATACAAGCAGTCGAAATTCACCCGTGGACTGCACAAGTCCTTAAAGTAGCGAAGGAGGTTCATCACAGATCTCATGGTTTATTTGACTGTGGAATAGGTCACCGTTTAGTCGCTGCAGGCTTATTACCTCGTCATATCACCCTATCTAATCATGAACTGGGTGGAATTGAAGATATTCACTTTTTAGCACCTGATCTGATCGAATCTATGCGTCCAGTGTGTTTAGATCTTGGAGGAATCGCCAAGGGATTTGCAGTAGATATGGCAGTCCGAATTCTTTTATCAGAAGGGATATCGTCTGGCTTGGTCAATGCTGGTGGTGACCTCAGAGTGTTTGGAAAACACTCCCTCCCCATTCAAGTGCGCAACCCTGAATTACCAGAAGCCTTGATTGAAATTGGCTCTCTCAAAGATGGTGCGATTGCGACTAGTGGAATCTATTTTTCCAGAAGAGATCAAATACAAAGTCACATCATTAATCCCTTTGCAAAGCACTCATCTGAAGTACACGCAGAAATTTCAGGATCATTTTCGATTCTTGCTAAGGAATGCATATATGCTGATGCCCTCACCAAAGTTTTAGCATTGTCGAATGATGAGTATCACCCCTGCTTTAGACATTTCGGTGCTCAAGCTCTCAGAATTGCCCTATGAGTCGACTGGGAAAAATGCCGAACTGGCAAAGATTATTTGTGATCTACGCAATGATGGCCTGCTCTGTTACAGGCCTCCTGTATTTACTGGGGCATCAGTTTCAAATCCAGCGCATGATCTTTGGGTCTCATAGAGTCCTGGCAGTCCATGGAGTGGCTGCAATACTAGCGACTTTGGCTTTTGGTTCTGTTTTGCCATTTCATATCAAAGCAGGATATCAATCCAAGAGCCAGTGGTGGAGCGGGTTTAGTCAGATTGGATTTCTAACGATACTTCTGATCTCTGCCGCTCTGCTGTATTACGGTCCAGAAGAAATCAGAGATACGGCCATTGAGGTTCACTGGATTGGAGGCTTGCTTTTCTTGCTTACCTTTCTAGTGCACGTTTTAATCAGACTACGGGATAGAAAAATTACTCGGCAGTAGGGATAAGCATTCATCAGCAGCTATGAGCAGCAGGCTATCGCCTGCAATAGTGCTTGTACAGCACACCCATTACTGCTACAGCGATTTCATTAGCCAAAGAGTAATAGATTTGCTTGCCCTCACGACGAGTCTTCACTAATTTTTCTTTACGCAATACTGTGAGTTGCTGGGATAAGGTGGGTTGATGCAAGTCTAAGGCCGATTCTAGTTCACCGACACACTTCTCCCCTTGGCCAATTTCGCATAGCAACATCATCCGATCGCTATTGGATAAAACTTTCATAAGTTTGCAGGCCTCATCTGCTGATGCCTGCATCTTTTTCAGTTCTCGTTTGGAGATCATGGTCTTAAAGGGCATTTAAAGGTATTTTTAAGTAAGACTTACCGTTTGATTCAGGCTCAGGTAGATGACCTGCACGAATATTCACTTGTATCGATGGCAGCATGAGATTGGGCATATCAAGAGTCGCATCTCGCTTGTTACGCATTTGCACAAATTGCTCCTCAGTAATTCCCTCATGCACATGAATATTTGATTTCTTCTCTGCACCAACTGTTGTACTAAAAGCAACTGGGCGATCCGAGGGAGGATAGTCATGGCACATATACAGCTTGGTTTCATCAGGGTATGCCAATACTTTCTGGATAGACTGATATAGAGTATTTGCATTGCCACCAGGAAAGTCGCAACGCGCTGTACCAACATCAGGCATAAAGAGGGTATCGCCCACAAACAATGCATCGCCGATTTCATATGCCATACAGGCTGGGGTATGGCCAGGAACATACAACGCCTTTAAAGAGAGATTGCCAAAAGATAAAGACTCTCCATCCCTCAAAAGAGAATCAAATTGCGATCCATTAATAGCAAAACCTTTTTCAAGATTAAATACTTCTTTAAAGACATTCTGGACATGAGTGATGTGATCACTAATCACTATTTTTCCGCCTAACTTACTCTGCAAGTATGGTGCAGCCGTTAAATGATCAGCATGAGCATGGGTTTCTAAAATCCAAGTGAGCTGTAAGTCCTCTCCTTTTATGAAATGAGCTACCTCATCTGCTGACCGCGTCGAAGTTCTTCCAGACTTAGGGTCATAATTTAATACGGAGTCTATAACAACGCATGGACTACCTTTGCCCGCATAAACGACATAAGTAAAAGTCCAAGTTTCAGGATCAAAAAAAGCTTTGATATCAGCGGTAGTTTTTAAGTTCACAAAGACCTTTCCACGCAATTTCTCTTTAGAGAGATGATTGGGGTGTATTGATACATTAATTAATATATATATTTATATATTATTTTAATATAAAATTAATGTCAATGGACTATTCATTCCTTATTAGCCCCTCCCTAGGCCTAATTGTGGGCTTGTTAATGGGCCTTACTGGTGCCGGTGGCGGGATCCTTTCTGTTCCCTTGCTAGTATTTGGCTTGCATCTCTCTGTAGCAGATGCGGCCCCAATTTCTCTTTCTGCGATTGCACTCTCAGCAGGTGTTGGTGCCTTACTTGGATTAAAAAATAAAATACTGCGTTATAAAGCTGCTGGCTTTATGGCGCTATTCGGGCTACTCCTTTCGCCACTTGGATTATGGGTGGCGCAAAGAGTCCCCAATGCACCTCTATTGATTCTGTTTAGCTGCACACTATTTTTTGTTTCTAGCCGCACACTACTTCAGGCGAGGAGTGAAATACTTCAGTTGCCCAAGCGGAAACGAAATCCACCACCATGCCTCCTTAATCCAGAAATCGGCAAGCTGAGCTGGAACATACCGTGCGCTAGATCGCTCATGTTTGCTGGCTCTTTAGCAGGCTTTCTATCGGGATTACTCGGTGTGGGTGGCGGATTTATCATTTTCCCGCCTTAAAACGTTATACAGACTTAACAGCGCAATCGATTGTTGCTACCTCCTTGGGGGTGTTAGCAATCATCTCTAGCGGTGGCGTTCTATTTTCTGCTATTTCAGGCAATTTAGATCTGGTAACGGCAGCGCCGTTTGCACTGGGTGCCCTCTTGGGGCTACTTTTAGGTAGAGCGGTTAGCAAAAACTTAAGCGGTCCCAGGATGCAACAAATCTTTGCCCTGCTTACGCTTGGGGTTGCAGTTAGTCTGGTGATGAAGGGCTTAAATTCCTGATGAAAAGACCTACCTTATCACTTCTCCTTATACTTGCCTTCATCCTTTTGGGAGTTTTGCTTATGTCCTCAAATACACCCAACGCTTTCCTCTCTAGCTCAATTAGCTCGGTTTCTGGCACTGTCAGCAATCTAAATAATGAATTACTCGAATACGTAAATCCTGAAAAGCCAACCCACGATCATTCATCTGTATATTACAAACGCTTCTATATCTCCAAATTCAGCATTGGAAATCAAGCAATCGAAGCGAAGTTTTCAGCACCGATGAAGATTGCTGATGGCGACCATATTACTGTTTCAGGATATTCAAAAGATGGAGCATTCCAAGTGCTTGCCTATAGCAATACAACACAACAGATCAGTAACCATGAAAATTGGGTCATGCTCATTCTGGGTGCATTCTTTTTCTTTGCAGTAGCAATTGGCCTACTCAATAGCGAGCTCGTAGTTGATGGCGCCCTCATTCCAAAACTGTTTCTATTTGGATTTATGCTCGTTGCCCTCTATATGGGCTACCGTGCTTTATTAATTCGAGAAGCCATCAAGCTCATCTCTAGCTAAAAATGAGCAAACCTTTTCATGCAGTGCCCCTAAAAAGCTGAATTGCGACTGCATGTTTAAGTGCAAGGATGTAAATGAGTGTCGTAAACCAGAGAAAAATCAGAAATAGCGACGCCTCAGGCTACTTTCAATATTAGGCCAAAAGAGATTAATCACTAGCCCAGTAATGACTAAACCCGCGGCCAAGATCTTCCACGCGGGTAATGGCTCACTTAAAAAATAAGCTGCTGCTCCCATGCCAAAAATTGGTACTAACAGCGGTGCAGGTGCTACCACTGCTGCGGGATGTTTTGACAGAAGCCAAGCCCACGCAGCATAACCAAAAAGGGTATTTGCCCAAGATTGCCAAAATACTCCAGCCCATGCAGTAAATGGCGCAGCCGTTAACGCAATACTCATACGCTCCCAACCCCCTTCAAAAACATAGGAGATCATCAATAATGGTGGAATGGCAAATACACTTGCCCAGACCACATAAGCCAACATATTGATAGAACCTGCTCTGCGGCTAACTGTATTGGCTATACCCCATGAGAGGCCTGCGAATACCACCAAGCCTAGACCTAAAATAGTCGTTGTAGTGTCAGTGTGTAGCGCGATGATGCCTAGGCCTGTCATGGC
>JACCDH010914515.1_pt1 | contig 10535 bp, 9 predicted proteins | sample 7442481 | NCBI WGS metagenome assembly JACCDH01 (sample SAMN15323433, study PRJNA562643) | freshwater metagenome | isolation source: river surface water | place: USA:Blue River Watershed | collected 2017-08-15
CACCCGTAGTTGTTTCTTCAGACAAACCTTTGATGCCATCCACAAATTGAGGGTATTTATCCAATACCATATTTGTTAAGTCACCGCCATCATCCAAAATCATATTCAAAGGACGATCCTCGCCACCAAAGAATAAAGTTTGTTCAATACACCAATCTCCTTCCTCAACAGTTTGACCCTTCCATGCAAATACGCCAATACCTGCAGCGGCAATCGCAGCAGCAGCTTGGTCCTGTGTAGAGAATATGTTACAAGAGCTCCACTTTACTTCTGCTCCTAAAGCAGTTAATGTTTCAATTAACACTGCAGTTTGAATGGTCATGTGTAAACAACCCGCAATTCTTGCACCTTTCAAGGGTTGGCTTGGTCCGTACTCGGCACGGATGCTCATTAAACCTGGCATTTCTGCTTCTGCTAAACGAATTTCTTTACGACCCCAATCAGCAAGGGTGATATCTGCTACCTTATACGGTAAGCTAAAATCGATGTTTTGTAAGCCCATAATAGTATTTATTTAAGGCACAAAGGTATATTTGTAGGAGATAATAATAAAATTTATCAAAAAAATAGTGAAATATACTATTATTGACTAATTTTATTGCAATAAATGCTTTTTTAATATGAAAAACAAGGTTAAAACAGCCGTTTCGGCTATTGATCAAAATAATTTTCAATTTAGTTCCCCCTCTGCAATGCAAAATACAGTGCCATTGGATGTAAAAGACATTGCTATTTTAAGATTGTTGCAAGACAATGCGAGGATGAGCGTGAAAGAAATTGCGGAGACTGTTCAGTTGAGTACCACCCCTGTTCATGAAAGAATAAAAAGACTAGAAGCTTCTGGGGTCATTAAGCAGTATGCCACTTTAATTGATGGCACTAAAATTAACAAGGGACTAATGGTGATTTGTTATGTTTCTTTAAACCAACATAGCAAAAAATCGGGCACACACTTTATTAAACTTATCAATGAATTGCCTGAAGTAGTAGAATGTTATAGTATTTCTGGCGAATTTGATTTCATGTTAAAAATCGTTGCTACAGATATGAATAGCTATTACAATTTTCATGTGAACAAATTAAGCCAGGCTGAAAATATTGGTCAAGTACAGAGTGTATTTATTATGGGGGTAGTGAAGCAAACCCATGTGATGGTTTAAAAACTTAATCGCATCACATAGTCATCCATATAAAATCCGTTGCCAATTTCAAATTTAAATTCAGCTTCTTTTACAAAGCCTTGTTTTAAGTAAAAACTATACGCGTTATTGTGTTTATTGACTTGCAAAAAAAGCGAAGAAGCGCCTTCCGCTTGGGCAGTGTGGATTGCTTTTTGTAATAAAGCTTTGCCAGCACCAGTGCCATGCGCCATAGGGAGGACGTATAATTTATTTAATTTGTATTGTTTCAAAGAATTGCTTGGCACTGATTTTTCATTATCGGTACCATACAGCTCTTCACTTACGGAACAAAAACCAATATCCTCGCCATTTAAGTTCGCAATAAAAAATTGATGCCCCTTTGCAAATTGTTCAGCCAGGGATTGATCACTATACATCCAATCCAACATAAAATCAATTTGTTCCTGAGAAATAATGTGTCCATATGTGCTTGGCCAAGTGCGTTCTGATACAGCACGGATAAAAGCACGGTCATCAATTGTTGCGGGTCTAATTTTTATTTCATTCATAAAAACAGGGTGGTCATAGGAATTAAAATAAACGAGCCCCATTTCGGAGGCTCGTATTTCATTTATAATTGCGCTAAACTTTCTTCAATGGTTTGAATTCGGGCTAGTGCATCTGCCTTTTTCTTTTGCTCTGTGGCAATAATTTCAGGCTTTGCATTTTGCACAAACTTTTCATTGCTTAATTTCTTTTCTACTGAAGCAAGGAAACCTTTTTGGTGTTCCAAATCTTTCAATAAATTTTCTTTTAAGCTCGCAGTATCAATTGCTTGATCGGCCACTAAATAAAACTTATCTTTTTCTAAAGCCACCACAATACTTGATCCAATGGGCGCATTGGTATAAGCAACCGATTTTGCGTTTACTTGTTTTGCTAAAATATTTTCAATGGTTTGGTAAGCAGCTTTATTTTCAGATTGTATATGCAATTCAACTGCCTCCTTTGGTTTGATTTGATTTTTATTTCTCGCATCACGCAAGGTGGATATCACATTCTTTAATAAAGCGCCTGCGTTCAATACTGCTTCTTCTACTTTTCCAATGGCTTCATATTCTTTCACACATAAGTCTTCGGTTTGTGCTTTTAAAGCATGGTGTAATTCCTCGGTAATGAATGGCATGAAAGGGTGTAGTAATTGCAATAAGGAATCATAAAATTCAATACTCTTATTATATACATCGGCATGAATAGGTTGTTCAAATCCAGGCTTGATCCATTCTAAATACCAGCTACAATAATCATCCCATATTAATCCGTAAATGGTTTTTAAAGCCTCGCTTAAACGAAACTCTTTCAACATACTATCTACTTCCAATTGTGTAGCACTTAATTTTGCTTGGAACCAATCCATCGCAAAAGCAGCATCTTGTTCCACTTTTCCTTCATTGCTTACGCGCGGCTCCCACATTTTTAATAGTTTGGCAGCGTTCCATAATTTACTATTAAAGTTTCTGCCTTGTTCAAGTGTTGATTCATCAAATAATAAATCATTGCCAGCAGGAGAGGCAATCATAATGCCAAAGCGCACTGCATCTGCTCCATATTGATCAATCAGCCCTAATAAGTCAGGGGAGTTGCCCAAACTCTTACTCATTTTTCTTCCTTGCTTATCACGCACAATACCTGTAAAGTAAACATCCTTAAAAGGGATCTTGCCCATATATTCTTCCCCTGCCATAATCATTCGCGCCACCCAAAAGAAAATAATTTCAGGTGCAGTTACCAATGTACTGGTAGGGTAGTAATAATTAATCTCGGCGTTATTGGGATTGGACATGCCCTTGAAAACTTCAATAGGCCATAACCAACTACTAAACCAAGTATCCAAACAATCGGCATCCTGGGTTAAAGTTTTACCTTTTGTTTCAGGATATTTTGCATTGACTGCCGCTTCATTTTCTGCCACATACACATTGCCCTCGGCGTCATACCAAGCAGGAATACGGTGTCCCCACCAAAGTTGACGGCTAATACACCAATCCTTGATATTGTCCATCCAATGGCGATACACATTCTTGAACTTAGCAGGATGAAATTGAATCTCATCGCTCATCACTGCTTCCAAAGCAGGTCCTGCTAATTGTTTCATATCCACCCACCATTGTAAACTTAATCGAGGTTCCACAATGGCATCGGTTCTTTCACTAAATCCCACTTGGTTTACATAATCTTCTAGCTTCACCAAATTCCCACTCGCTTCTAAATCAGCAGCAATTATTTTTCTTACCTCAATACGGTCTTTCCCAATATACATAGGAGCCGCTTCATTCATAGTGCCATCCTCATTTAAGGTTTCAATTACTTCTAAACCATGTTTTTGTCCTAGGTTAAAGTCATTGATATCATGTGCAGGCGTTACTTTTAAAGCACCTGTTCCAAATTCCATTTCGATATAATCATCGGCAATAATAGGTATGCGACGATTAATCATGGGCACAAATGCATGCTTACCTACTAAATGTTTATATCGATCGTCCTTAGGGTGCACACAAATAGCGGTGTCCCCAAAAATGGTTTCAGGGCGTACGGTTGCAATCGTAATATATTCTTCGCCAGGTACCTCTAATTTGTAACGAATATGGTACATTTTGCCATTCACTTCTTTATGAATTACTTCCTCGTCACTTAAGGCAGTTTTTGCACGCACATCCCAGTTAATCATGCGCTTGCCGCGATAAATTTTTCCCTTATTGTATAAGTCAACAAATACTTTAATAACTGTTTCGTAATAATCAGGATCCATGGTAAAGGAAGTGCGGTCCCAATCCAAACTGCAGCCCATCTTTCTTAACTGTTGTAAAATAATCCCGCCATATTTTTCTTTCCACTCCCAAGCGTAGGTTAAAAATTCTTCTCTGGATAAGGAAGATTTTGCAATACCTCTTTCTCTTAACATGGCAACCACTTTTGCTTCGGTAGCAATAGAAGCGTGGTCGGTACCGGGCACCCAACATGGATTCATGCCTTGCATTCTTGCACGACGCACCAATATATCCTGTATGGTATTATTTAAACAATGGCCCATATGTAAAACACCAGTCACATTGGGTGGAGGAATGACCACGGTATAAGCCGGCTTGTTGTTTGGCTCACTGTGGAAATATCCTTTTTCTATCCAATGTTGATACCATTTGTTTTCTACTTCCCCTGGTATATAGTTTTTACTCAGTTCCATGCTGTTTTTCTTTACCTAAATTGAGCCACAAAAATAAGGAAAAGCCACTAGCTTATTTTGACAAAAATGTCCGAACTTGGCCCCTAATGGAATTCGCAGTTGTAGATATTGAAACCACAGGAGGGATGCCCCAGTCTCATGGCATTACCGAAATTGCTATTGTCCTTCACAATGGGGTGGAAGTGACAGGCAAATACGTGACTTTGATCAATCCTAGACAAAAAATTCCGCCGTTTATTGTGAACATGACAGGAATTAGTGATGATATGGTGGCAACTGCACCCTTGTTTGAGGAAGTGGCCCCGCAAATTTTTAATTTATTAAAGGATCGGATTTTCGTAGCACACAATGCAAGTTTTGATTATGGTTTTGTACATTATTTACTAAATCATCATGGGTATGCTTGGACAGCTCCCAAATTGTGCACCATTCGATTAAGTAAAAAAGTATTCCCTGGCTTGGCAAAATATGGACTAGGTTCTTTAACAAGAGACCTGGGTATTCGTATTGAAGGCCGTCACCGCGCATGGGGGGACGCAGCCGCAACTGCACAAGTATTAACAATGGCGATTGAGAAAGAGGGTATGGATCCCATACACCATTTGTTAACGAAAAAAGAGCCCCGAAAAAAAATAGCGCCACCCACTGAAGGAGACGCTATCTAGCTAAATAGTTTTGGTGCTCAAATTGTTGGTTGCTTTGTTCAATTGAATATCGTAAAGCCAATCGCGCCCCTAATTAATATTCCGCCGTAATACCTGTATAATTTTGCGGTGTAATTTGTTTTAATTCTTTTTTCAAAGTAGCAGATATTTTTAATCCATCAATAAATTTATGCATGGATTTTTTATCAATTTTGCTATTGCCTCTTGTTAAATCCTTTAAAGCCTCATAAGGATTGGGGTATTTCTCCCGACGTAAAATAGTTTGAATAGCTTCTGCTACGACTGCCCAGTTGTTTTCTAAATCTTCCTGAATTTTAGCCTCGTTTAATATTAATTTACCCAATCCTTTTTCTAGCGAGTTAATGGCAATGGCGATATGTCCCACAGGTACCCCAATATTTCTTAAAACGGTAGAGTCGGTTAAGTCTCTTTGTAAGCGACTAACAGGCAGTTTAGCGGCTAAATGTTCTAATAAGGCATTCGCGATGCCTAAATTTCCTTCGGCGTTTTCAAAATCAATGGGGTTTACTTTATGTGGCATGGCACTTGATCCAACCTCGCCTTTTTTGGTTTGTTGCTTAAAGTAATCCATGGAAATATAGGTCCAAATGTCACGGGATAAATCAATTAAAATAGTATTGATTCTTTTTAAGTTATCACAATGGGCAGCAAAATTATCATAATGTTCAATTTGCGTAGTGAATTGCATTCTTTGTAATCCTAATACATCTTCCACAAATTCATTTCCTAATGACACCCAATTCTTTTTTGAATAGGCAATATGATGTGCATTAAAATTACCGGTGGCACCTCCAAATTTAGCGGCATAAGGTATAGCAGTAAATAGTTCAATTTGGTTGTGTAAGCGCTCTACAAATACCATTATCTCTTTACCTAATGTAGTGGGAGATGCTGCTTGTCCGTGGGTTCTTGCTAACAAGGGTACTTTTTTCCACTGCTTCGCAAACTGGTATAATTTATTTTGCAAATTAATAAATGCAGGTAAAGTGTTGTTTTCCATGGCATCCTTCCAGCTCAATGGAATGGCTGTATTATTAATATCTTGAGAGGTTAATCCAAAGTGAATCCACTCTTTTAATTCACTTGCCTTATGCGCATCTAATATTTCCTTTAAAAAATATTCAACGGCTTTTACATCATGATTGGTGGTTGCCTCAATTGTTTTTATTTTTTGCGCATCTGCTTCCGAAAAATTATCCACCACGGCTAATAAAGCTTTTCTTAAGGTAGGGCTTACTTTGAAAAATTTTTTATCTGCTAAAAACAAAAAATAGTGCACTTCCACCAAAACTCTGTATTTAATTAAGCCAAATTCTGAGAAATAGGCACTTAAATGAGCAGTTTGTTTATGGTAACGACCGTCAATAGGAGAGATAGCGCTAAGTTGTGACATATTGATTGCTTTAAACAATTGGTTTTTAATATCTTTGCGCAAAGTTAATTCAATTGGACAGAAAGTGGCGCATTGGGGCGGTAAGTTATTTAAATACCCGTCCATTAATATGGGGTTTAGAGCAGTCGGGCTTGCTGGCCGAGATTGAATTGGTCAAGGCTTATCCTGCTCAAATTGCCCAGGATTTAATGGAGGGTCGGATTGATATGGGCTTGGTGCCAGTGGCCATTACCCCTTTATTGAAGGAAGCCCATTTTGTATCCAATTATTGTATTGGAGCCGAAAGCGAAGTGGCTAGTGTTTGTATTTTTAGTCAGGTCCCCATGGAGGAAATTGAAAAAGTGTATTTAGATTATCAAAGTAGAACATCCGTTCAGCTTGCAAGAATTTTATTAGCACAATATTGGAAAAAAGAAGTCGAATTGATCAAGGCCGAAGAAGGATATATCCATGAAATTAAAGGAAAAACAGCGGGGGTTATTATTGGAGATCGCGCTTTGGTTGCTCGCCCCAATTTCACTTATATATACGACTTAGCTTCTGCTTGGATTGCGCATACAGGGCATCCTTTTGTATTTGCCACTTGGATTGCGAATAAACCAATGCCTTCCGATTTCATGGAAGCTTTTGATAAAGCCAACGGCTATGGGCTACAACATATTGATGAAGTCATTGGGACTATTCCAAACAGCGAACAAGTATATAACTTACATACTTATTTTACCCAAAATATTAGTTACACATTTACTGAAGCGAAAAGAAAAGGGTTGGATTTATTTTTATCCCTTCTTAAATAATTTATTTAGTTGCTTTTGCAAAAATCCCTTTGCGTAATCCAATATTTCAGGAGCAGGGTTAATCCAAATAGTTAGCAGGTAAAATCCAACAATATAAATTGAAGATTGGATGGTCATATTTAAAATGAAATTGTCAGGTGCTGGAATTTGGTGCACCAATAACATTAAGCCAATGCTTAAAATTAAGAACAATCCATGCTTCCAGCGGTAGGGTTGTAGCTTAAATTTAAAATATAAAAATCCAAAACGAACTGAATTATACAAGGTGTAAGCAATTAAATTAGAAATTGCCAAACCAATTAAATCATAATGCTGAATTAAATAATAATTCAAAGGTATTGACACAATCACAAACATTACATTGGTGAAGAAGTCAAATTTCCAAAAATTAGAAGTGCCAATGATTTGTGCATTCACGCCAGTCGCTAAATCAATTAGTTTGGCCAACCCCATAATAAAAGCAAGATTCACCAAAGCGTCATAGCCACCTCCTTGTTGGTGACTTACCCAGTTTAAAAAGGATACAAGGTTTTGTATGTTTAACCAAATTAAGCCAAATAATAAAAGACCCACTGCCAATAAATTAGAAACGCTTTTGTGGTAAATATGTTTAATGTTGTCAAAGTCCTTCTCTTTCCATGACTTTGCTAAAATAGGGATACTAATGGAGGTGAGACTTCTTTGTGGTATTTCTAATATCGCTGATACATAAGTCGCAATCGCAAAAATACTCGCGTCACTTAATCCCTTTAAACCAACAATCATAAAGGTATCATTGGTTCTGGCCAATAAATTAAAAAACTGTCCTGCAAAAACAAATAATGCAAAACTAATCATCTTTCCTTTAAGCCTTTTGGTAACCCCGCTTATTTTGAAATTACTTATAGACCATTGCCCAGACCTTATCAAATTGATTAATAAGTATAGCACGGGTAATAAATAAATGCAACTGAATAAACCAATAAATTGGGTTAGGTCAATCCAGTGTAGTCCAAATAGGATAATTAAAATAGTGGTAAGTACTCGAATTGCGGTTTCTCTCAAAAAGTTAGTCATTACGCCTTTGTGTAATCCCCAAGCAAATGCCTCTAACCAATAAAAAATGAGTAAGAAAAATGTGTAAGGATAAATATAACTAAAGTAATGCCCTAAGCTAGGGGACTTCCCTAATTTTTCAATAATAAATGCTTTATTATTCCACCCAATGAATAGTAAAATGCCAAACCCCAATAAATTAATCATTAATGTAATAAAGGGTAGCTCATTTTTATTGGTCCCTAAATAATCATTATAAAAAGGATAAAATTTATATACTACGGGCAAAGTGCCTAAGGTACAAAACACTGACAAGGTAGCACCTATGTCAATTATTGCTCGGACAAGTCCTTGGTCGTTTTTGGAGAAAAATAGGGGAAACAAAACAAGTAAATTGATTGCGCCAATCAAGAATCCTAAAAAAATGAAATAGGATGATTTTATGCCTTGTTTTTGAATGATACCCATTGTACAAATATATTGTTATTTATACTTTTTAGTAAGCCTATTCTTTAATAGCTTCCAAATGGTAGCATAGGCAATTCGACTTTCGGTATAAATTACCTGCTTGTCATCTATCAATGTTGTCAAACAATGTGTGTACCAATCCTTGTGCTTCTCTAAAATGTATTGAATAATGCCTGCTCTATTGGGATGTGTATGGTTTTTTAGGGTAGATTTATCTGTTTGACGGTAGTACAACAAAAACTCAGGAATTACATGAACTTCCAAATTCAATTGCGTGATTCTAATATAAAATTCCCAATCCTCATATCCAAGTTTCATGGTTTCGTCATAGCCACCCACTTGATCCCATACCTCCTTCCGCACTATGGCACATGCAGGACATTGGTTGGAGAATAAAAAGTTAAATGCATTCCCGCCTCTTGGTTTTGAATTCCCCGTTTTGTTGCCAAAATATTTAATATAACTGGTTACTACGGCGGTACTTGGCTCTTTTTCAAGTATCGCTATCGCTTTAATAAAAAAACGAGGATCAAAATAATCGTCTGCGTCTAAGGCAGCGATGTAAGTTCCAGTTGCATGTTGAACCCCGTAATTTCTTGCAGCCGACATACGGCCATTTGCTTTATGAAGTACTTTTATATTTTCTTGAGATTCAAGTTGCTTTAAAACTTCCAATGTATGCTCGTCGGTCGAGCCATCATTGACAATGATTATTTCAAAAGATTTTTCTGTTTGTAAACTTAGTTTTGAAATAGTTTCTGGAAGAAAAGCCCCGTCGTTATAACAAGGAATCACTACACTAATTAATGGATTCATAAAAGGCAGTTTACTTGAAACAGAAAATATTTAATTGAACGTCAAAGGGGGTGCCAGTAGTATGTTCTACAAAAGGGTTGCTTAAATTATCGGCAGCCATTTTGATATATACTTTTAATCCAGCTTTTTTGACAATTTCCAAAAGTTCGATTAATTTATTGGTCTCATTGGATGTACCATGGTATTCTAAGAAAAAGTTTTGCACTTTCGCTAGTTGGTCTTTACAATCTTTCACTACTTCGAATTCAGCCCCCTCAATATCCATTTTTAAGAAATCGACTCTTTCAAAATTGGACAAAAACGCAGCCAATTGAATGGCTTTTACTTTTGTAGCACTTTGCCCTGTCGTGTCTATTTGACTTGCTTCCGACCCCTTATTGCTAAATGATAAGATGGTATTTTCAATCCAAACAGCCTCCTTATGCAAATACACATTGGACAATTGGTTGGCAGCAATATTTGATTCAAGTAATTTAAATAAAGTTTCATCTGGCTCGAAAGCATAAACCTTACTGTTGGGATAAGCAATACTAAAATACAAAGTACTCAACCCGATATTAGCACCACAATCAATAATTACAGGATGAGTAGCGTCCGATTTGAATTTGTAAATTTCTTCCGTAAAAATTTCCTTATACGTTTTGATTACTTCATAAGGACGAATATAGTTAAGTGTGAACTCACCAAAGTTGCGTTGTTTAACTGATTGGTCATCCTGGTGTTTTAATAGCTTTTCACCGAGCCAGCTAATTTTGGTATAGTTGGAAGCGGCAGTTTTTTTACGCAGCCTTTTTCCAATTCCGTTTAGTATATTTGTAATAATCATTAATACATTTATTAGATGTCTGAGCCTTTAATTTCCATTTGTATTCCTGCCTATAAAAAGCCTGAATTTGTCATTAGAGCCATTCAGTCTATCCAAAAGCAGTCCTATAAGCAGGTGGAAATTATCATTTCTGACGACTCCCCCAATGAGGA
>JACCDH010462889.1_pt1 | contig 10533 bp, 10 predicted proteins | sample 7442481 | NCBI WGS metagenome assembly JACCDH01 (sample SAMN15323433, study PRJNA562643) | freshwater metagenome | isolation source: river surface water | place: USA:Blue River Watershed | collected 2017-08-15
ATACCTAAAAAAGTTCGAATTGAGAATTATTCCTCTGAAATGTGCGTAAACTTCGCATCACCCCATAGCTCCTCTAATTTGAAAAAATCACGCTTGTCTTTCAGAAATACGTGCACAATTACATCGTAATAGTCCATCAAGATCCACTCCCGATTAGCCTTACCTTCCATCGCATGTACATGTATTTTCCCGGACTCCCATACTTCCTTGTCCACGGAATCTGCAATCGCCTCGATTTGCGTATCTGAAGTACCTGACGCAATCACAAAAAAATCAGTAAATGCATTAGCAACTCCGCGCATGTCCATCACAACGATATCTTGAGCCTTCTTTTCCTGCATCCCTTTCACCACCCATTGCGCTAATTGTTCTGATGCTTCTACTGTGGTCTTCTTTGTGCTTTTGCTCATATGTTTGTCTAAAATCGAATTATCGAACGAGTTAACATTTCGAATAACGAATAAAAAATTAAATTTGTTTCTTGTAAACCTAAAATTACGAAGAAAAATTGAACAATTACCAAGCCCCTACCCGCTTCGTCGGCAAATTCTCAAAATATATGAACCTTTGTGAATCGACGAACGCATACGGCTTTCAGAAAGCAATTACTAGCGACATCAATGAAGGTTTTGCATGGATTGCCGCTCACCAAACCGCTGGGAAAGGACAACGAGGCAACCAATGGCATGCCGAACCAAATCAAAATTTATTGGTTTCTTATTTATTGAAACCCGATCACGATTTACTTGTATCTCAATTTTACCTAAGCAAAGCAATCGCTAATGGTATTTTAATAGGACTCCAAAGATGGGCTACAAGTACGATGGGAGAACAACTCCCACTCGAAATCAAGTGGCCAAATGACATCTACCTTGACGGAAAAAAACTGGGAGGAATTCTCATTGAAAGCAATTTTCAAGCCGGTAAATGGGCCTTCTCCATCGTCGGCATCGGCCTAAATATCAACCAATTAAACTTCGAAGGCCTTCGAGCCACTTCCCTCCGACAGTGGACAAAAAACCCACAAGCAATCGATATCAGCGAAATCTACAATTACATTTCAAGTGGGATTGAAAATCAATACATAGAATTTACGAATAAGGCCTTTTTGATGATCGACGAAACCTACCACTCACAACTTTTTCGCCGAGGAGAATGGCATCCATTCGAAGATAAAAATGGACAATTTAATGGAAAAATAGTACAGGTCAACGAGCAGGGCTTAATCGAGATTGAACAAAACCACGGGACCGAAATTTATGATATAAAAGAATTAAGTTTTATTTTTAAGGATTAACCTCAAAAAAACCTTGATTCAAACTTACCAAAGTAACCTAGAAAACTTCATACATTGGGCAAGCCACACGCCTAAAAATACCTATTTAAAACAACCGAAGGCAGGAATATTTACCGATTATAGCTACCAAGAATCCCTCCAAATTGTCGAGAAGATTGGATCTTACCTCAAAGGGCAATTAGCGGATGAAAAACCGAAACACATTGGTATTTTATCAAAAAATAGCGCTCATTGGATTTTGGCAGATCTAGCAATTTCCTACGCAGGCGCCGTTTCTGTTCCTTTTTACGCGACGCTGACAGGCGAACAACTAAATCAGGTTTTGGTTCATTCGGATTGTCAAATACTAATCGTTGGTAAATTAGACAATTGGGAAGACATCCAAAAGGGGATTCCCGATTCCATACAGCTCATTTTTACGCCTGACAGCCCTTGTCAGACGGGTACATCTTGGAATGAAATCTTAACAAACGCATTGCCAATTCTTGAACCTGTTTTACCAAAACATGATGAATTAGCGACAATCGTTTACACGTCAGGAACAACGGGAACGCCAAAGGGAGTGATGATCACGAACGGTGCGATTGCACAAGCGCTTAACCTAGCCAGGGAAATTGCCCACCTAGAAACACCCAACACCCGTTTCATTTCCTACCTCCCACTCTGCCACATTGCAGAACGAAATTTTGTAGAATTTGCCTCAACGGCGGCAGGCGGCACCATATACTTTGTTGAAAATCTTGATACATTCCAACAAAATCTCGTACAAGCCCGACCAAGTCATTTCTTGGCCGTTCCACGAATTTGGGCGAAATTCAAAGAAGGTATCTTGCTCAAAATTGGGGGACAGAAAAAACTAAGTTTATTACTTTCCATTCCGATTATCCGAGGTATCATTCAAAAGAAAATTCAAAAAGGATTAGGCTTGGACCAAACCTTAATGGTCATAACAGGGGCAGCGCCAATGCCCCAGGAATTAACCGCCTGGTTTCAAACCATTGGCCTCTACATTCAAGAAGCCTATGGAATGACTGAAAACCTGGGACTCAATAGCCTAACTCCTCGCAATAAAATAAAACTTGGAACCGTGGGGCGGGTTCATGACCAATGCACCACCCGCATCGACGCCGAAACAGGCGAGATACAAATGAAAGCCGATTATAATTGCCTGGGGTATTACAAAAATCAAGAACAAACGGATGCATTGTTTGATGGTCCTTGGTTAAAATCGGGTGATATGGGGCAATTGGATTCAGAAAACTACCTATCCATTATTGGCCGTGTAAAGGATAATTTCAAAACAGCCAAAGGGCAATATGTTTCACCTGCACCGATTGAAAATGCTTTATCATTACATGAGCATGTAGAAGTTGCTTGTGTTGTTGGTGTCAATTTACCTCAACCCTTGGGCCTAGTCCTATTGAGTCCGCAAGCAAAAAATATAACGGAAGAAGAAATCATCGATTCCTTGGAAAAACTACTAATCGACATCAATCCTTTATTCAAAAAATACGAATACTTGAAAAAAATAATCGTATTGCAAGAACCTTGGACCGTTGAAAATGCCTGCTTAACTCCCACGTTAAAAATTCGAAGGATGCAAATCGAGAAGAATGTAGAAGACCGCATAGAAACATGGTATCACGCTAAACAAACAATCATTTTCGAATAGATTAACGTGTATTCTACGGCTTTTTTGTAACTTGAGTGGATGCGTTTTTATTCATTCATGCTTTTTATTGGGCTATTGCTAGCAGGCTTTACGAGCTTTGGGCAATCCATGCGCATTGATTCCATTCATTTCGTGGGAAATGAAAAGACGCGGGAAAATATTTTACGTAGGGAACTTGATTTCCAAGAAAATGACTCGCTGAGTATTCAAGACCTTCATGAACGCATCGAATTCAATAGGCGTAAGCTCATGAACACCAACCTGTTCATTTGGGTCAAATCAGATTACCACCAATTACCGAACGGAAATCTTTCCATCAATTATGAATGCCTAGAACAATGGTATATTTTAGCCTACCCTTCGTTCCAGTTGGCCGACCGTAACCTGAACGATTGGTGGTCACGTGGCCATGATTTTGATCGAGCCATTTATGGTCTTCGATTTTTGCATAATAATTTCATGGGGCGAAACGAAAAAGTAGTCATTAAAGCTGAAACAGGCTTTACGGATAAGCTAGAATTATCCTACCAAAACCCCTATTTGGACCCCAAAAAAACATTGGGGATGACCGTGAGCCTCGCCTACAGCACGCAAAAAAACCTCGCATATAAGACAAATCAAGACACCCTTACCTACTTAGAGAGGGATGTAATCTTGGGTGAAAAGTGGACTGGAGCCATACAATTTCGAAAAAGATTTCGGTTTTATGATTTTCAAACACTGGAATTGAGGTACAACCACGCGGTCATTGCTGACACCATCGCCCAATTAAATCCTTCCTATTTTGGAGCAGGAAAAACAGAACAAAATTACACTCAAGTTAGGTACGGCTTTTCCTATGATTTTCGAGACTTTGTCACCTATCCTCTCCGAGGCCAAAAAATAGACATTAGCTTTACCAAACATGGGATCCTTCCGAATGATCAAGTTAATTTTTGGGAAGCGAAAGCGGCCATTGCACTCTTTTTTGACTTAGGAAGCCGATTTTTCCTAGCAAGTCAAATGAAGTCCAAAATTAGCCAAGATGGATTTATTCCTTATGCCAACATTAAAGGGTTAGGCTACGAAAATGATCTAGTACGCGGTTATGAATTAAATGTCATCGATGGAACCAACTACTTCCTTTGGAGAAATACATTGCGATTCCAATTACTGTCAACCGTATTGAGAATCCCATACATTAAATTCAAACAATTTAATCAAATGCCAATTGCTATTTATCCAACTGTATTTACAGATGTTGGGTATGTGTACAACGCAATTAAAGAAACGCGAAATAGCACAAACAAATGGTTAATGGGAACTGGACTGGGTTTCGACTTTGTCACCTATTATAACTTTGTTTGTAAAGTTGGCTTTCCAATCATTAATGGTGGTAAAACAGGAATGGTCGTAAGTATTGGTCGGGAGTTTTAAACAAAAAAAAACCAGTCATAGACCGGCTTCTTTTTAAAATACCTAACCACTAATAATCTTAAATATCGCAGTGCGCGAACGCATGAATTCCCATACCTAATTCCAAAAATAAGAATATTTTTCAATAGAATGATTTAAGCCACCTTGAATTTATTTATTTTTGAAATGACATTTCAACTCAAGACAGCATGAAAATTAAGTCCCTACACCTATTATTTATCGCATTGATACTGAGTTTGGGTGCCTGCAACAAGGATACCAATTCATCTGAAAACTCGCAGATTAGTGGCGCTCCCGAGCAACTTAAAATCAAAGAAGCTTGGAATTCAAGCCATGATTGGATAAAACAGATGACACTCAGCGATTCTTTAATCATCCGAAATAAATCGTGGGGCATGGATATGAATCAAATTCATGAGACCGTGGAATTGGCTGAAAGCCAGCCAACATCCGGAAAATCTTATTCGCTATATTTTGATGACAGTGACCTCAATTTTGCAGACGTTACGTACATCGCGAATGATCAAGGAAAATTAAATGAGATTGATCTAGATATTTATGTAGAAGAAATCGCTCAAGTAAGTGAATTACAAACGAGCATTCAAACCTATTTTGATGTCAAATTTGGTCCATCGAAAACTACAGGAAAAAAAACACTTTGGTCCCAAAACAAAAATACCCAGGTCGAATTAGAAGATGTTAGTACTTCCAAAGACCCAGGTATTAAAATTATTTTGAAGGCTAAACCCTAAACTTTCCAAACCCAATGGCGTGTGTCAGGAATTTCACCTAAACGAATTTGATTGATTTCATTATATACTTTAACTGAAAAATCGGAGTCTTTACGTTCAGGTAAATCATAGTCTTGCCCCTCAAATCCAATCGTAGCGATGGGTGCAATCACCGCAGCCGTTCCAGCACCAAAGGCCTCCGTGACAGATCCATTTTGAATACCTTCAATCAATTCTTTCACGGCTAATTGACGCTCCTGTACGTCCATCCCCCAGTCCTTTGCAATTTGAATGACTGATTTCCGAGTAACCCCATCAAGTATCGTATCGCCGGTCGCTGCTGTAACCAATGCGCCATTAATGACAAACATCAAGTTCATGGTTCCAGCTTCCTCGACAAATTGATGTGTGGCAGCATCCGTCCAAATGATTTGATCATAACCATCTTTATTGGCATTTTGCGTCGCAAACAAAGATCCCCCATAGTTACCTGCATTTTTAGCAAATCCGACGCCGCCTTTCGCTGCACGAATGTATTCTGTTTCTACACGAACGCGCAAAGGTTTCGAATAATATGACCCCACAGGACAATTGAAGATGATAAATTTATATGTTGTAGAAGGAGTAACACCCACATATTCATCCGTTGCAAACATAAACGGACGAATGTACAAGGAACAACCCTCTTTCGCGGGAACCCATGCTTGATCTAATTTCAATAATTCACGTAAGCCACCTAAGAAAATCTCTTCAGGAACCTCAGGCATACACATGCGGTAGGCCGACTTATTAAATCGCTTCCAGTTTTCTTCTGGGCGAAAAACCTGAATACTCCCATCTTTTCCTCGATAGCCTTTCATTCCCTCAAAAATAGATTGGCCGTAATGCAAAGACATCATCGCAGGTTGGTATTCAAGCGGACCATAAGGTTGGATTTTGACCGATTGCCAGGCTCCATTCGCATATTCAGCGACCAACATGTGATCGGCAAAGCTTCTGCCAAAGGTTAGTTGATCAAAGTCAACTTGATCAATTCTTGATTTTGAGATAGGTTCAATGTGGATTTGCATACGTTCTATATTAATTTATTTGCCTGAATTCCATGGAATTTCAGGTATACCTAGGCTATGATGTAAAAAACGACACACCATAAATAAGTAATCAGATAATCGGTTCATGTAAGCCATCGCAATCTCATAATCGGTATGTTCTGAGGCTTGAACCCAACGAATTAAACTTCGTTCAGCGCGCCGACAGACCGTCCGAGTAATTTGTGCGGTGGCAATTGTTTCGTGTCCACCCGGAAGAATAAAAAATCGCATCGGCGCTAACTGCGCATCTAAAGCATCTATATTATTTTCTAATGCGACGATATCTTGAAGCGAAATCAATTCCATATTACCCAATACCTCTTTGGAATCACTCGCAACATGGGCGCCTAACACAAAAAGACTGGATTGAATGGCTTGTAATTTAGCTGCAAGTTCCGAGTCAACCTTACATATAAGTAGACCCAAGTGTGAATTCAGTTCATCCAAATCGCCGATTGCTTCCAATCGAAAATCAGACTTTGACAAGCCCTTTCCATCGGCTAACCGAGTAAACCCACCGTCACCTTGTTTTGTATAGATCTTCATAATTTGTAAAAGAATAACAAAAATAGTTTTTTCGGCCTTTAATCCAAAGGAAAGCCCATATTTATCAAAATACAAGAAAGATTAGGCATTCGACTTCGGATGAACTAATTTTGAAGATATTTTTGAATCCTATGTCAATCGATTATTTCGTTTCGCGTGCTTGGCGCATTGTTTCTATGGTTGCCTTTGGCATTACCTTATTATTCGTATATCGCGGATTACCCGATCCAGCTGCCGTTCATTTCGGTGAAACAGGACGTGGAGATGGATTTTTACCCAAAGAAGAAATCTTTTATTTGTCGGCAGGCATCGTAACGATACTCAACGTATTGGCTCTATTATTAATCAAAAGTGTAGCAAATGTGTCCGAACAAGTTTGGGGAAAAGTATTTCAAGTTTTTGCGAGCAAAGGCGATGCCACCATTAAGTCAACATTGACCAATTGGTTACATTTCTTACCTGCCCTCATCAACACCTATTTGATTTTGGTATTCCGAGTTTTGCTTCTCTTAAATGACCAGCGAACATACAATGCAGATTATACGTATATCCCTAAATTAGGAATTATCCTGATCCTTGTATGGTTAATCTACCTTCCGATTCGACTTTTCTTATCACCAACGCACAGCCCTGAGGAAGCATGATTAACAACATGCCCGACATTTCGATTCAGGCGTTTGATTACGAATTACCCGATTCTCATATCGCATTTTTTCCGAGCCAACAACGCGATGGGTCCCGCCTACTCGTACATCGTAACGAGGAGACAAGCCACAGCAGCTTTCAGCAACTGCCCAATTTAGTTCCTACTGATAGCCTATTTATTTTCAACAATACCAAGGTAATTCCAGCAAGAATTCAAATCCAAAAGGTAAGTGGAACAACCATCGAGATATTTCTGCTAAAACCTTTGTCGGATAACATCGCTACTCAGCAGATCATGGAGCAGCGGAGTGAAATTGCTTGGGAATGTTTGGTGGGCAATAAAAAACGTTGGAAGCAAGACGAAACGCTACATAAGAAGATTCAAATCGACGGGAATGAAATTACGCTCAAGGTCAATTGGCATAATCGAGAAATAAATCAAGTACAAATCCAATGGTCCAGTGAACATACCTTTGCGAGCATACTGAACGAAATAGGTAAAATACCCCTTCCTCCCTATATGGAAAGGGATACCGAGTTATCGGATCAAGAACGTTATCAAACCGTTTTTTCCAAAGAATTAGGTGCGGTGGCGGCACCGACAGCCAGCCTACATTTTACTGCAGCGATATTGGATCAATTATCGTCAAAAGGTGTCAAGCAAAGTTTCCTGACATTACATGTAGGTGCAGGGACTTTTTTACCTGTCAAAGAAGATGAAATCCGGAATCATCCGATGCATCGGGAACAATTAATCTTTGAAAGAGACTTCATACAACAACTAATACAACACCAAGGAAGCTTTATTCCTGTGGGCACTACAGCGCTACGGGCATTGGAGAGTTTGTATTGGTCAGGCGTATGGCTCTTAGAAGGTCGTTTAATTCCTGAGACAGGCTTAATTATCCCAAAAGAATTTGCCTATCATGATCGTTCGGAAGTAAATAATGCGGATGCATTGCATGCCATTTTAACTTATATGGATACCCACCAACAATCAAAATGGGTGGCTCAAACGGAATTACTCATCATGCCCACATATCGTTTTCGATTCTGCGACGCCTTGATAACGAATTTTCACCAACCCAAATCGACATTGTTGGTACTTGTATCTGCATTGATTGGCGATGCTTGGAAGGACATTTATGAGGAGGCTAAGCGAGAGGGCTATCGTTTTTTAAGTTATGGCGATGCGTGTTTGTTTTTCAAAAAGGAAAAATAATTCCTAAGAATCACTAATTTTGTGGCCCAAAACAGAGTTAAGAGTTAAGAGTTAAGAGTTAAGAGTTAAGAGTTAAGAGTTAAGAGTTAAGAGTTAAGAGTTAAGAGTTAAGAGTTAAGAGTTAAGATAATCAACTTTCCATGCGAGCTGAGGACTTAGAGCAAAGGATAATTGACAACTAGCGACTGATGACTAGAGACTAGCGACTATAAAACATAAGAACATGAATTTCATTGAAGAATTGCGCTGGAGAGGTATGTTACAGGATATGATTCCTGGATTAGAAGATCAATTGGCCAAAGAAATGACGGTGGCTTACATTGGTTTTGACCCTACTGCACCCAGTTTACACATTGGTAATTTGGCAGCAATTATGTTGTTAAAGCATTTTCAATTGTGCGGCCATAAACCTATTGCCTTGGTTGGAGGAGCGACTGGAATGATTGGAGACCCTTCAGGAAAGGCGGCTGAGCGTGAATTTTTATCGGAAGACACCTTGCGTGCCAATCAAATTGGTATTCAGAAGCAACTTGAAAAATTCTTAGAATTTCATGCAGGAGCAAATTCGGCAGAAGTTGTTAATAATTACGATTGGTTTAAAGAATTTAGTTTTCTGGGATTTTTGCGTGAGGCAGGAAAGTTTTTGACCGTCAATTATATGATGTCGAAAGACTCGGTAAAGAAACGTTTGGAGACAGGTATTTCATTTACAGAATTCTCTTATCAATTATTACAAGGTTACGATTTCTACCATTTATATAAGACGAAAAACGTGCGCCTACAAATGGGCGGTTCAGATCAGTGGGGAAACATCACGACGGGGACGGAAATTATTCGTCGGAAAGAAGGCCATGATGAAGAATCGACAGAGCGAGCGGCTTTTGCCTTAACAACTCCTTTGGTGACCAAAGCAGATGGCACAAAATTTGGAAAATCGGAATCCGGCAATGTTTGGTTGGATGCAGAAAAGACGAGTCCTTATGCTTTTTATCAATTTTGGTTGAACGCGGCGGATGCGGATGTTCCTCGATTGATTCGAGTATTCACTTTATATACCAAAGATCAAATCGCTGACTTAGAAAAGCAACATGCGGAGGCGCCCCATTTGCGCATCTTACAAAAAGCAGTAGCGGAAGAAGTGACAACACGCGTACATGGTGCAGAAGTATGTGCTTTGGTGATTGAGGCCTCTACCCTATTATTCTCAAAAGATGCTGTGGAATTAATTGCGGGAGCATCCGATGCACTTTTGGGTCAATTACCTATTCATGAAGTATCAGTTGAGTTATTGGCCGATTGCAAAAACCTAACCGATTTAATCAGCGTAGGTACAGACAATTTAATATTTCCTTCCAAAGGAGAAGCACGTAAGGCCATTCAAAACAATGCAGTCTCGGTTAATAAAGTAAAAGTAACAGATCCCAATGCCGCCTTAGATTTTGAAAAAATTCGTGGCCAATATTTACTGGTTGGCAACGGAAAACAGAAAAATTACATTTTATCCTTTAAATAGTTCAGCAAAAAGCGCTTGAACAAAAAAAAGTTAAAATATTTTAGAGGGTGTGTTGGTATATTTAAATTAATCCTACATCTTTGCACTCCCAATCGCTAGGAAAAAGCTTCTAGCACATTGACTGAAGGGTTTACGGGAAGGTTTCGGCTGGAGAGTAGACTTGGAAGTTGAAAGAGTTCTTTGACGTGTTGATAGAAATAAAGACGAGATTAATTCTTTAAATGAATTAGTCATATTAAGTAGCATTCAAGACAAGGATAATGACAATTTTCTTATTAAAATAAGAGCAGTCAAACATCCAAAGATTATTTACAATGGAGAGTTTGATCCTGGCTCAGGATGAACGCTAGCGGCAGGCCTAATACATGCAAGTCGAACGGTGTCTTCGGACATAGTGGCG
>JACCDH010332516.1_pt1 | contig 10531 bp, 11 predicted proteins | sample 7442481 | NCBI WGS metagenome assembly JACCDH01 (sample SAMN15323433, study PRJNA562643) | freshwater metagenome | isolation source: river surface water | place: USA:Blue River Watershed | collected 2017-08-15
ACCATCAGAAGATCCACCATCTGAGATTAAAACCTCATAATCTTTAAATTCTTGAATGTTAAGTGAATCAATACACCGATGAAAATGATTAATTGAATTATAGGTTGGAATAACAATTGAAAAAAAAGGCATAATCAAACAATCTTAAAAATAATTTTATAAACCTTTTTTAACAATATTATTAATATAATAAATGGCAAAGATCTAATAGCATTTAATGAATCAACCAAAAAAGTAAGTAAAAAAAACAATAAATATAAATTAATAGATGAATCAAAAGGATTATATTTTGAAGAATAATAAATTTTAACCGACAATAAATAAATTGAATATATTATAATAGGTAATAAAAGAATTGAGACAACACCCGCATATTTAGACCCAAAAACAAATACAAATTCAAAAAACAAGGTAGGATTTACTCCATTAGGGAATTCACTACCATAAATATAATAAGTCAGATAAGGACCAATTGCTTTTTGAATTCCAATTCCTAAAAAGAATTGTGTGAATGAATTAAACAAATATTTTAAACTCCCCAAAGTCCCTAATGAAATAGAATAATCTTCTATTGAATTAATACCTCCTAAATCAATAATTTGGGACAAATATGCTGTAAAACTTCCATATGTCAAATCTGACAAATATGTAAATCCAAATGCAATTGTTTCGCTTGAAATTTCTATTCCTACCGTTCTAAAAAATTGAACTATAGCAAATAATATTGCCATTAAAGCAACAGATATAATAAGAAATATAGATTTTAAATTAACTTTAATTCTTTTAGGTTGTAAAAGAAAGCTTATAAAAGAGAAATCTAAAATAAATGTTAATATCGATGCCTTTTTTCCATTGACTAAAAATGAAAACACAATAAAAAGATATATAAAGATTTTCCAAAACTTATTCCGCTCTCTAAAATTTAAAAAAATCAACACAATTTGCAAGGAAGAAATTAGCCCAGAAATAATCCAAGTTGAATTTTTACTTTCTTCACCCATTGAAACTATAGCATCAGAACCGCCATCCATAAATAAAGGTATGCCTTGAGAAAAAATACTTATATACAATGCAATGACAATTGGAAGTGACAACGCAAGTGAATTTTTATCAGTAGTAATAATTCCTTTTTTCTCAATTACATTTACTTTAAACCTTAATAGATTTATGTATAGAATATATAATAATATTGTTTGAATTATAAGATACAATAAATGAAGTAATACTGTATCATAACTATTTGAGTTGATAGTTGAATATTCATTTGTGAATAAATATATTAGACACCAAATTATTGGGAATATACATCTTACTAAGATAAAAAAGGTCAAAGGCGAAACTCCTAGCACTTAATCATTATTTAAAACAACTAATTAATTTTGCTCTATATGAGTCATAGTCAAATGAACGACTTTTTTCATAACCGGCAAGAGCAAATCTACATTTTAAATTTTCATCTGATAAATAAGCTTTCATTTTCTCAGAAATATCAACTGGATCATTAGGGTTAAAACATAAACCACAACTACCTATTTGTTCTTGAATTGATTCAAAGTTTGATGCACAAACAGGAATTTGTAGAGAAAATGCCTCAATCACTGGAATACTAATACTTTCAAATAATGAGGGCATTACAAGAAACTCAGACATTTTATATACATAAGGAAAATCAAATTCATCTATATAACCTAAATGAATAACATTTCCTTTTAAATTAAGAACATCAATCTCATTTTGAATTATTGAGTAGTAAGAAGTCTTCCCACCTGAAAAAACTAACTTCAAATTATCAAAATCCTTAGCAATTAATTTAAATGCCCTAAGTAAGTTTAAATGATTCTTATGTTGCCAAGACTGAGCAGGATAAAAAATATATTTATCTGGCAAATTATATTTATTTCGAACTTGGATTTTTAATTCGTCTGAAAAAATGAGAGAATTAAAATTTGAAGAAGCAGGAGAGGGTAGAACTTGAATTTTAGAGGCTTCAACTTTATGAAATCTTACAATATCACATTTAACTGCATTTGATTCACAAATAATCATAAGTGACTTGTGCGACATCCGACGATTAATCAATCTTCTAAGCCATAAATCTTTACGAGAGAAAAAGTTTGGATAATATTCTTCTTGCAAATCATGAAGAGTATAAATATAAGGTATTCCTAAAAAATAAATTGGGGAAAATGTTGTATTGGTAGAAATTATAAAATGTAAGTCTTTATATAAAAAAGTGTTTTTTTTGAAAAAAAAATTAACATTAAAAAAAAGAGCTACATAATTGAAATATTTCTGAAATCCCCTGTTTATTACTGGAACAATTCTTTTTTCAAATCTATAATTAGAAAAAAGTCGATCATCTGCTACATATAATATATAATCATTTGAATAATCATTAGAAAGAGCATCTAGAATAGAAATAGTATATTGATATACTCCTCCGTCAGCTTTTGAACATAAAGCAAAAATTCCTATTTTTTTCTTACTTTCCATCTAATTTTCATTGAATGAGCGAATAAATTTGGAAACAAATGGGCTGTAACATTATTACTTATTAATTTGAAAATTGCCTTTAACAATAAATTTTTCCCAATATATCTTGTATAATCATATTGAACTTCTTCTAGAGTTAGATTAAGGTTATTTCCCATCTCTATCATATCAGCAGGTCTAAAAAATCGAATATGATCATAATTATAACTTCTAAATTTTTTGAAATTCTCTTCTCCGTAACATAAATTATCCATACTAATAACACTCCCTGTGAATAAAATTTTTAGTCTATCTAACAAATCAAAATATAAAGGAACATTTATAATAATATAACCATCTATATTCACATATTTTTTTGCTTCACTTAGTAATGAGACCGGATCAAATAAATGTTCCAATACATCAAGAATTAAAACAATGTCAAATTGTCTATCTAAATTAAGAGGTTTAGTAATATCCGCCTTCAATGTTTCAAATCCAATTTTATTTAATTCAAATAATGCATCATCATTTATTTCTACTCCAAAAACCTTAAATCCCCTATTAATTAATTCTTTACTAACACTACCATAGCCACAACCTATATCTAAAAAAGATTCAGAGCCAAATAAGTGAGGCAAAATTCCATCTATTTTTGAAAATGTATTACCTACTTTATCATATTTAAGCAGTTCTTTGTAAAAATTATTATAGTATTCTTCGTAATTATCCATTCCTAAATCTATTTATCTTGAACTATTGAAATAATTTCATTACATATAAACTCAACTTGTTCATAAGTTAAGTCACAATAACTTGGTAAGTTAATCCCAATTTTATAATTTTTATCTACCGTAAAAGTATCCATTTTAATGTCATTAATATTCATTGGCATTTGGGATAAAGGATAAAAGAATGGTCTACAATCAATTCCTTTGCCTTTTAAAATATTAATAAATTCCTCCCTTTTTTCTAAACTAATTCCATAAATCTGCAAGGAAATCAGCCAATAAACATTTTTAGCCCAAGAAGAAGTTCTATTTAAAGAGATTCCTTCAATATCTCCTAAAAAAGAGAAATACCAATTATAAATATTATTTTTTAAAGCTAATATGTCATTTATTCTTTCTAATTGGGCCAATCCTAGAGCTGCTTGAACATTAGTCATTCGATAATTAAACCCAATATCAGTATGCCAATATCTTTTATCTTTGCTCATAGCATGATCACGATAAAACTTAAGTTTTTCATAATAATTAGAATCATTTGTTGTTATCATTCCTCCTTCACCCGTTGTTATGATTTTATTTCCATAAAAGCTAAAAACACCCATATTTCCAAAACTTCCAACACGCTTACCATTTACCTCAGCACCATGCGCTTCAGCTGCATCTTCAATTACAATTAATCCATATTTATTAGCAATTTGCATGATTTCTTGCATATTAGCTGGATGGCCATAAAGATGAACCGGTAATATACATTTAGTCTTTGGAGTTATTGCTTCAATAATTTTTTGTGGATCAATACATAAATTAAAATCCTCAATATCAACATATACCGGGGATGCTTTTAAATATTTTACTGCATTTGAAGTAGCAACAAAAGTTAAATCAGGAATTATAACCTCATCCCCCTCCATAATACCTGCAACCTTCAGTGCTAAATGAAGGGCTGTTGTTCCATTGGAAGTTGATACAGCATATTTGGTTCCACAAAATGAAGCAAAACTCTCTTCAAACCTATTAATAAATTCACCAAGCGAAGAAACCCAGCCTGAAGCAATTGCTTGATTCATATACAAGGTTTCTTTTTCAGTTAATGAAGGAACATAAATTGGTATCATATTAAAAAAGTTTATCAAAATTAACCTTCTCAAACATGTCTAGTAAAGAAGATTGAGAACAATTGTAAATTTTAGAATTTGTATTTATATTAATTAAATTATATTGTCGTAAAATTTTTCCAGTTGAAAATAATAAATGTTCATTAAAACTTGTATAGTTGCTAGAAATTGAAGTTATATCATTCTTTTGATAATTTTCATTCTTATAGAATCTCCAATTACTAACATCCTGACAAATGTAATTATGATCCATCCCTAATAAATAAATTTCCTTATATCCCATATTAATAGCAAGCATAAGTGCATAAACACCTCCAGAATCTGAAGACCATATCAATTTGGAAAAATCAATATGATCCGAACTAAATTCATATCCTAAAATAGTTGAATCAATCGCAGGATAATAATAAAAAAAACTATGAGACTTAAATAAATTATACTTATCTAAAAAAAATTTAGTATTAAATTTAAAATTATTAAATCCCAGATACAGAATTACATTATTGGGCAACAATTTCTCCATTTTTTTTAACCATTCTAACCAATCAGCTTCTGTTTGCGGATCGTGTAATGGTGCAATAATGTGATGTTTATTTGATCTATTAGTAGAAACCATAAACTCAGAATATTGATCATGCGTAAAAACATTATTAACAGTAATTACATTTTCATTTTTCAATTTAGATAAGTCTAAATTAGAAATAGACGGACCACTTCCTATTAAAAAACAACGCTTATCTGCATTATTTAAAACATTATCAAATCTATTATTAACAAATAAAGATTTGTATTTCCTGAAAAAAAAATTATGCTTAAGTAACCTAAGCATTTCAAAAAAATAAGGAGTTATAATGTACTTTTTAAATACCGACATTCAAATTATTAATAAAATAATAATACCGATTCCTAACGATAAAGTAATATAAAGAGAGGGACAAAATTGTGCTACAACACACATATTTAGTACTAAGATTTAATTTAGCACAACACAAAAGTAGTAAAAAATTTAAGAGGACAATTAAAGACTGAATTTTCAGAATTTCCTTAAATTTACCAGTGCTTACTAAATAATATATATACATATTATTCATAGTCAAAGCAAATGCTGAAATTGTCATTAAGCCAAAAAGCAGATATGAATCTTCATATTTTTTTACAAAAAAATTAATTAAAAAGGGATAAAATGACAATGAAAAAATAATTAAAATAGCAATAATGACAAAAATCTTTCTATTGGTTGTTTTAACTATATTTCGCACATTATCGTATTCCCCTTTTGCAACATAGCTATACAATAAATTAGAATAGGGGGCAAAATAACTCATGGCAAATAACCAGAGGTTCATTGCCAAAGATGAAGTAAAGCCATACTGAGCAAAATCATAATTACTGTAAAAATGCTTCACAATCCATAAATCTGAACTTCGAAATAACAAATCAAAAGCCCAAGAAATAAAAACAAAAAAACCTGTCTTGTAAATTAATTGCCCATTTAAGAATAATTTTGAAAATGAAATAGTTGTCAATGAATATTTTAAATATTTGAAAACTTCCTTGTTAAAAACCAAAAATAACAACATAATTGTTGTAAAAAGTTTTGAATAAAAAACAGATTCTAGAGATCTATAAAAGTAAAAAAATAAAAAAATAAAAACAGGCTTAAAAACTTGTTCGAAAAACTTAATATTATTTGCCTTTTGAAAAATTAAATGAGAATTTAAATAAATTTGCGAGTTTTCAATTAATTTACTTAATATAAAGTCAACACAAATAACTAATAAAATATAATTATCGAGTTTTACTTTTAAAAAAAAAATAATAAATACAATAAATTGCAAACAAATTGAAATTATACTATAGCTTAAAAATATTTCCTTTTTTTCTTTTGCATTTGATAAACTCAATTTTGGTAATAAAATTGAAATCCCATGAGAAGACCCCAATTGGAAAAACGGCAAAAAATTTAAAATTAAGCTAACATAAACATATACACTATATTTATCAACCGATAACTCTCTACTCAAGAAAATAAACGTTAAAAATAATATTCCTTTTGAAAAAAAAGAAATAAAAATATTTTGAATAATTATATTTTTCATTCTAACGTAAGATATATTCAATAAACTCTCTTACACAACCATTCCCCCCATTAGAATTCATAACTAATATATTTTCAATTTGCTTAATTTCTAATACTGCATCATTTGGACATGCAGCTAAACCAACAGCTGACAATAATTCCAGGCAGTTCAAGTCATCTCCAATATATGCAACTTCATTAATTGATATTTTCTCGATTTTACATATTTCTAATGCTTTTTCCAATTTAGACATATTGGCAACACCTTGAAATACATAATCAATTTTTAGTTTTTTTGAACGAAAATCTACAATATTCGAAACTTCCGTTGTTAATAAACCAGTTTTAATATTATTATCTCTTAATAATTCAAACCCCTTCCCATCTCTTGTATTAAATTTTTTAGACTCTACTCCTTCGTCAGAATAATACATTCCGGAATCTGTTAAAGTGCCATCAATATCGCTCAAAAACAGTTTAATATGTTCTAATTGTTTTTTATTTTCTTTTAAAACATATTTATACATGATTTTTTCAGCAATTACCCAATCTAACTCTTCATCAATTTCTACTGAACAATATTCAGGCATTTCATATATGAGAATCTTCCCAGATATTCTATTTCTAGTATTAATTATATTTGTAATTGAACTTAAATAAAATGCTCCATTTTCAATAAATTGTTCCTCACAATCTTGCCTTCTAGGTCGATTTTTATAATCATAGTTAATCGGTTCAGAGTTTTTATTCCAGATAAATCGGCTAAATCTCGAACAACTTAATAACGATGTTGAATCTGAAAATTTTAAATTATTTATTGCTTGATCAAAATCATTCGCTCTAGTAAATGGCGAAGTTGCCTGAACCAATAATAAGTAATCCTCTACATTGAAAGTGTGTTTATTTATATATTCCAATATCACATCTTCAGTTGTGGAAATATCCCTAGCATTTATTTCATCTCGGTAATAAATTTCAACTTTACTAAAATTGAAACTTATTACAGTTTCTGCTATTTCGACTGAATCAGTTGCAACTACAATTTTATCAACTTTAGTTGATATCTGTAACTCACGAAGAACCCAAAATGCTAATGGTTTCCCACAAAAAGTCTTTATATTCTTTAGTGGAATGGATTTACTTCCCCCTCTTAAAGGAACAAATGAAATTATCATTTTTTATATTTAAGCTTATCCCTTTGAATTTGTTCAATTGGCAAAATCTCAACAGACTTTGGTTTTAATGCTTCAAAAGATGCATTCAAATCCCTTACAAGTTTTGTTAACCCCCCAGGCTCAAGTGATGCTGCATGATCAGTACCCTTCCAAGTTCTATCTTTTGTAAAATGTCTCTCTATCCATCTAGAACCTAAAGTATAGGCTGCAATATCAAGTGCAACTCCGTTATGATGACCAGAAAAGCCTATTTCACAAATTCTTTCACCATACAACTCATATAACCAATTGATTTCTAATAAAGCAACATCTTTTGCAGGAACTGGATATCCTGATGTACAAGAATAAATCATAAGCCGTTTTTTTGCCTGATTCGTTTCTTCAAAAAATTTAACAATTTCTTCTACTTCATTCTTTTTTGTCATTCCAATGGAAAGTTGAACTTGTCCTTTGAATTCATCTCTCAGAATTTTCAACATCTCATAATTATTGTTACAAGCAGATGGAACTTTAATAAAATCTGGATTTATACTTATAATTTCTAAAGCACTAGTAACGTCCCAAACTGATGTAGAATAAATTATTCCTAAACTATCACAATAATTTTTTAGTTCTTGATGCTGCTCAACACTAAATTCCAAAAACTCTCTATGTTCTCCGTATGTATTTCCATATGAATTCCCCGGAACCGGATGAGGTGCATTATACTGCTCCTCAGTTAATAATTCCTTATTATTTCTCTTTTGGAACTTTACATACTCTGCTCCAGAATTCTTTGCTAACAGAATTAATTCTTTAGCAATTTCCATTTCACCCATGTGATTACAACCAATTTCTGCAATCACTTTTGGTTTTGAATAATTAAAATTAAATTTCATTAGATTTTATTTAAATGTTTACTATTTATTTATTTTGAAAATAGAGCTAAATCGCTAGTCATCATTTCTTTAACTAAAGATTTTAAATCATATTTTGGTTCCCAACCTAACATAGATTTTGCTTTACTTGGGTCGCCCAACAATAAATCAACTTCAGTAGGTCTAAAATATTTAGGGTCCACCTTAACAACTATTTTATCTTTTTCAAGTTGATATGCCCCTGAACAGCTAACGACAAATCCAACTTCATTTTCACCATTACCTTTAAATCCTAATTCAATTCCTACCTCTGCGAATGCCATCCGAACAAATTCACGTATTGTAGTTGTGACACCTGTTGCTAAAACAAAGTCTTCTGGCTTTTCTTGTTGTAAAATAAGCCACATTCCTTCTATATAATCTTTTGCATGACCCCAATCGCGCTCAGAGTTTAAATTACCTAAATACAAACAATCTTCTTGTCCTAATACTATTTTTGCTGTTGCTCTAGTGATCTTACGTGTTACGAATGTCTCTCCTCTTTGAGGTGATTCATGATTAAATAAAATCCCATTACAAGCAAACATATTGTATGCTTCCCGATAATTAACAGTAATCCAGTATGCATATAGCTTGGCAACTGCATAGGGAGATCTAGGGTAAAATGGTGTAGTTTCTGATTGTGGGACAGCCTGAACTAATCCATACAATTCGGAAGTAGAAGCCTGATATATCTTTGTCTTTGCGGTTAAACCTAATAATCGCACAGCTTCAAGTATTCTTAATGTTCCAATTCCATCAGCGTTGGCAGTATATTCTGGAGTTTCAAAACTCACATGCACATGACTCATTGCCGCAAGATTATAAATTTCATCAGGCTGCACTTCCTGTATAATCCGAATAAGGTTAGTACTATCTGTTAAATCTCCATAGTGAAGATGTAAATTTCTATCTGGCACATGCGGGTCTTGGTATAAATGATCTATTCTGTGTGTATTAATAAGAGACGACCTCCTTTTAATACCATGAACCTCATAGCCTTTTTTTAATAGAAACTCTGCAAGATATGCACCATCTTGTCCAGTTATGCCAGTTAGTAATGCTTTTTTCACGATTTTAAAATTTAAATTATTATATATTATTTTTCAATAACCACGAAGATGATTGAATTTTAGCTCCTAAGCCATCTATCAACTCTATCCCCAATTCATTACAAATTGGAACCTCCGGAATAGAGTTATTACTTTGATCACCACCATTAGCGAATGCCAAAGCATATACATCTGAAAGTTGATCATAAATATGTTTAATGGTAGCGCAAACTGTTCTGTCTCGATCTATTGACAAAAATACGTTGTCAACGCTTTTGATATTAGACACTATAAAAACTCTTTCCTCTTCCTTTTGAAATTCTCTAGAACCCTTCAACGATCTTTGATAATCACTATTTACAATTACAAACAGTTTATCTCCATTTGCCTTTGCATTGTTAAAATACTCAATATGTCCCTTGTGAATAGGGTTAAAATATCCACTTACAATTATTGCTTTTTGTTTCATATAAAATTGATTTTGCGCACCAGGACGTTTATTTTTGATGATTTTTTTAATCGAAAATTATAAATAACACTATTTAACACTGTAAATCAACAAATTAGTAATTATATGTATATTTACTTAAAGGATTTGGCCACATGGGCCAAACTAAACTTCTATTCTTTTCTTTCTCCACGGCTTCGCCATCCTGAGTCACACAAAAAAAGCTCTCAGAAAAACGAAATTCAGAAACAAATATACCCCCATTTTGTTTTAGCGCCAAAGCATATTTATTTAATGGAAACATTTGGGAATATATCCACCGAATTAATGGAAAAGTCCTATTTTAGTCACTAAGCGCTTTTCCCTTCGTTTCAGGCAAATAAATCACACCCACAATGACCGTTAAAGCCGCCAGGGCGATGGGATAGAACAATCCAGCAAAGTTCGAGTGAGTGATCGATCCCAGCCAGGTGGCCACGAAAGGAGCACAGCCGCCAAACACACCATTAGCAAAGTGATACGGGATAGAAAGGGAAGTGTAGCGGATTTTGGTGGGGAAAAG
>JACCDH010774514.1_pt1 | contig 10530 bp, 9 predicted proteins | sample 7442481 | NCBI WGS metagenome assembly JACCDH01 (sample SAMN15323433, study PRJNA562643) | freshwater metagenome | isolation source: river surface water | place: USA:Blue River Watershed | collected 2017-08-15
AAAAGCGTATCGAGAGTTCGAATCTCTCCGTCTCCGCCAGATTACATGTGATCATCCCAACAAATGTTGGGATTTTTCATTTTTGGTGGTTAATGAATCCATACTTTATGATAGAATGTAAATGAGAGCACCCGAGTTAGAGTGTCTGTCAAAAATCATGATCATGATGGTACTATTGAATTGACCTAACATTATATTTACTCCGTAAACCATACAACATGAAGAAAATTTTATTCTTTTTAAGTGCCATTGCGATTGGCAGTTCCTCTTTCGGTCAAAATAAACACATCATGAAGAAGGAGCATATGAGCCCCGTGATGAGTCAGCGACAATCCTTTCAGCCGACAGCAGCTTTAAGCAACCGGGTAGTTGTCTTGCAAGAAAACTTTGAGGGGAATTCAGAGCCATTGCCCACTGCCATTCCCAGCACTTGGATGACCAACGCTGTTTTGGACAATACCAGCATCACAGAGACCGCCGCTTTTAAAATATTTGATGCCACAACTGCCAATGCTGGTGGATATTGGCCCGTTCCCGAAATCAGCATGACAGCTGCCAATCAGTTTGCGGCCGCCAATGATGACCCCGCTCCATGTGATTGTGATTTGGCCAATGCTTGGTTGGAAACACCCATTTTGGACTTCACAGGATTGAGCAATATGGCGCTTTACTTTGATATGTTCCATGATCAAAACTTTGGTGCCGGCGATGCGGCCATTGCAGTATCCACTGATGGTGGGGTAACATTTAGTGTAGTTCCCATTGCCTTGAATGACACCACAACAGCCTTAAATGTGGATGAGCAATTTTGGCAAAGTGTTATTATTCCTTTGTTTCAATTTGACAACATGAGCAATATTCAAATCCGTTTTCAATGGTCCGACAACGGTGAATGGGCTTCTGGCTTTGCCGTTGACAATATTGTTGTGCAAGAAATGATGGCCAATGACTTGGTAGCCAATAAAGTTGTCTTTGGCAATTGGGACAACCCTACCGTTGAAGGCGGATTATTGGATTATAAAAAAATCCCGTTGAATCAAGTTAGTCCTATTCAAGTTACTGCTGTCATTGGCAATGGAGGTGTCAATGAAGCGCAAGCTGTTAATGTATTGTGTTCTGTGACTCAAAACATGGTATTGGCGGAATACTTTGGAAGTTCGAGCAGCACCATTCTTCCAACATTGGGCAAAGACACTTTGGTCGCCATTTCCACTTTTACACCCTCAGAATTGGGAGATATCATGATCACAGCCACTCCGATCTCCGATTCATTGGTAGATGAAAATCCAGCGAATGACATGGCGGTAAATAATATGGAGATTACTGAATTTGTATACGGACGTGATAACGGCGTATGTCAATTGTTTTATGGCAACAGCACCAACTATGAGTTTGCGAATTTGTACGATATTCAAACAGAAGATCAGTTTGGAGCCATTGAAGTTGCCTTGCGTTTTGCAGCGGGAGGCGAAGGAAGTTTAATCAAGGGATTGATATACGAGTTCCAAGGTTTAGATGCTGCTGGTGCTCCAGTATTGGTTGATACAGGGTATGAAACCATTGAGTATGCTGTCACTACTGAAGATGATAACATTGCGGGTGAAAGTAAAATCATCACTTTACCGATACTAGCCACAGGAGGTGCAACATTAGAAGCAGGCAAAACCTATTTGGTTTCTGTACTCTCTACTGCAGAGACAGACATTGCAGTATCCGGTTTCAACACATGGCCTGGATCATGGTTTCATGATGGAACGTCTTGGGGATGGACCTATGGAATTCCCATGGTTCGTTTAAATTCTGATGAGAGTTTGGCTGTGGGTGTCGAAGATCTAAAAGTTGCAGCAGTTACTCAAATGCAGGTTGTACCCAATCCTGCTTTGGATCACTCTCAGATACAAATCCAATCTCGCACCGGCGGAACGGCTACCCTTCAAATCAGCAATGCTTTAGGACAAAAAGTAATGATTAACAATCATTTGGCGCTTTCAAAAGGACAAACTTTGGTATCCCTTCCACAGGGCTTAAGCAAAGGCATTTACCACGTTTCAATGAACTTTAACGGAAAGCTGTTTACATCATCTTTTGTGAAGTAATCAAAATTCTGGATAAAAGAAAAAGGGTTGTGTTTTATCACAACCCTTTTTTATTCAACCAATCTATTCTTCCATTGCCAGGGTTTGAATATCACTTGATGTCTTTTCCAAAACAGAAGCACCAAATACAAACCAACGGGAGAGCCAACAGCCAGGAAGCTGAGATAAATAAAACTCAATCGTACATTCTTGACTTTCACGCCCATTTTATGGGCTATGGAAGCACAAACCCCAAAGGCATACTTCTCGAAATAAGATGAAATTTTCTGCAACATGAGATTCAATTTGCTCAAAGATGCAACAACTATTTTTGAAAAGCAAACTCCCAGATGGGAATGGTATTCATAAAAATGCCCTCTTGGGCCGCGGGACTGAGTTGGATGGACGATAAATAAGAGAGCTTTTGACCGAATCGGTAGTGACTTTTCCAATAGTCCATTCCTTGTATTTGACCAACAGCCAATCGAAACAAGTCCGGATGATTCAGTAAATGAGTATAACTGATGCCCTTGAGCAAAATGTGTAAATGAATCAGCTGAGAAACCTTTAAACATTGACGAGAAGAAATATTGACCTTATTGTTCCATGGTAGAGGAACCAATTGTTGATCGTGCAACGCTTTGAAGGTTCTCTTCCATGATTGATAAAAAGGCAAATCAATGTCCTCATTTAGTTGACCCGCAAATCCATGAAAAAGAATAGAAATTTCCTTTGCACTCAAATCTTGATTTCCAATCAGTGGCAACAACTCGATGGCCAATGACTCCATGGCATCTCCTTGAACGTGCCTACCCAATGCCCTCGCGAAATGGATAAAAGCGGCATTTTCTAATCCATGCAGATCAGCCCATTTCAGTAGTCTTTGCTTTTTGTAATCCTTGTTGAATATTAAGGAATTCCGCACATTTACCTTTTCAAGTGGATATGCCGGCCAGTCCTGCGGAGCTTGAATATGCAGCATGCTGTCACGAATCACGACATTGCAATCTGCGACAAAATGTATGGCCACCTGGTCAAAAGCCATATCCTGATCATGACCATGTTTAAACCAATCCGATGAGCGAATGTGTATCTCAAGATCTCCATAATAAATTACACCATCAACAGCATATTGCACCATTTTAAAATCAGGACCTGAGTAAATGTTCCATGTACCTGCATTCAAGAAATCTATTCTTTTACCACAAATCGTCGAAAATGACAATTGGGTTGCGTATTGAAAAAAGAAAAGTTGCAGGTTGATTTCCATGTTGATGGCATAAAATTCCTATTTTAACGCATTATTTATTCCTATAATTTATGCGCAACGGTTATTCACTTTTTGTTGTATTGAGCATTTGTATGCTTTATCAATTTACTCATTCCAATCCATCTTGGGGTCAAGCCGGAGATACCACTGTTGTTCAAACTTTCACATTTGATGCCCAAAACAATCCTCAAACAGCTTACGACAGTCCCGGTAGAAGGTGGTTCAACTTCCCTGCTTCTAACAATGGAAAAACCTACCAAAAGATCTTGATGCTTCATACGTTGAAATGTTTTTCGGATGGCACTGCAGGAGGATTGGGCTATCCGTGTGGCGAATGGGATTACCTAACCTATAATTATTTGTTTGAGAATACCGGGCAATTGGACTCCAACCTTTTGTCTCACCCTCATTATCTCTTGAATAATCAAAATTTTGTAACCACTGAATTTCAATCATTACCCACCTACTCCTACGTTCCCTATTCAGCCATCAATAGTTACAATGAAAATTGGTTGACCTTTAGCACAACCGCTCTCAATGAAAATGTGAGCTCCGCCATGAGCGCCCTTGGCAATGGAAGGAGACAATTGAGTCAATTCATCATACCTGCTTCTCAACTCTCCAATGCTGGATTGGTAGCAGGATTTCTTCAAGGTATGTCCTGGTCCCAGGACTACTCAGAGAAAATGTTGTTTGGAGCTTCTATCTCATTGGGTGCAACAAACGCTACACAATTGACAGGCAATTACAGCGGGGCAATGACCGAGGTGTATCATAATAACTTGAATTTAAGCGCTGGCAGTCAAATCAACTTGGTATTCAACACTCCTTATTATTGGGATGGCGTTTCCAATCTTGTTGTATCCTTCTACCACACTTATGCTTCCAATTCCACAATAGGAATTGATGCTATGGTCAATAATATGATAGAAGGACAAACCTCTATTAACGATCACTTCTTGAGATTGGATGGCAATGATAAAATTGAGATACCGGCAGCGGCATTTTCCAATTTGAGCGATGAGGTGACCATTTCCTTTTGGTTGCGTGGTGATGCGAGCGCACAACCAGAAAACGGTACCTGCTTTGAAGCCAAAAACGCCAATAATCAAAGGATACTAAATACCCACATTCCTTGGAGTAACTCACGCGTATATTGGGATGCTGGTTTTTCAGGAAGCTATGATAGAATTGACAAAGCAGCCAACCCTGCAGATTATGAGGGTATTTGGAATCACTGGAGTTTTGTCAAAAACAACAACACGGGAGAAATGAGAATCTATTTGAATGGTGTTCTTTGGCATTCAGGGACCAATCTCACCAAAAGCATGACCGGGATTGTGCAATTCAGTATTGGATCCGCTTGCACGTGGAGCAATTACTACCGAGGTGACATCGATGATTTTCAAATCTTTAGTGCAGCATTGGATGCCGGTACCATTCAAGATTGGATGAACCAAAAAGTTAACGAGGATCACCCCAACTACAATGACCTATTGGTCTATTATGACTTTGACCACTATGAAAACACCGTTGCCGATCAGTCCCCCAATGGGCATGATGGCATTATACAAGGCAATCCAGAATTTGTATTGTTTGACAAATCAGAAATTTTTAAAAACTTTGAAAACATTCCATTTCCCGCACTCACTTTTTATTCAGGAATAGGAGACCCCATAAATGACACAACTGAACTATACATTCCTTATGAGCAATCCCCAGACTATTTGACCAGCTTTGTTATCAATAACCACTCCGTTCAAATAGAGAGTTCTACGGCGTTATATACACAGCCCTACTCCTACTATTTCGATATGAACGGCAACATTATCGATTCATTGACCAATGCATTAACAACCTTCAGCAATGATACCTTGTGGTATTATAGTGCACCTGCAGAGGTCATCAATCGATACGAGCTCGGAAGGTACATTACGCCTTACGGAATCAATTTGGATTTGGAAGATGGTTGGACATGGATTTTTGATGTAACCGATTTCGCTCCGTTGCTGCGTGACTCTGTTCAATTGGAGGCCGGCAACTGGCAAGAATTGTTGGATCTTAAGTTCTTATTCATTGAAGGTCCAGAGGCAAGACATGTCACAAGATTGCAGAATGTTTGGCAGGGCAACTGGGGATTGAGTGGTTTTGACAATTATGTAACTACGAAGAATATTGCACTTGAAAACGGTGAGTCCGCTGTAAAATTGCGGACGACCCTTACAGGTCACGGATTTGGCAATGATGCCAACAATTGCGGGGAATTTTGCTACAACACCCATTATTTAAAAGTGAACGGACAAAACCAATTCCAATGGGAGATTATGGAAGAATGTGACCAGAATCCATTGTATCCTCAGGGTGGGACTTGGATTTATGCTCGGGCTGGTTGGTGCCCTGGAAAAGAAGGGACCACAAAAGAATTTGAACTGACCCCTTTCTTACAAAATGGAAATGTTGATATCGATTATGACATCACCTATGATCCCTACGGCAACTATGTCACCGAGAGTCAGGCTGTATTTTACGGTCCTAATCTTCAGGGCAATGACGTTTCATTGGAGAGCATTCTTTCGCCCAGCACCACCAAAATATACAGCCGATGGAATCCCATCTGTGACAATGCGCATGTTGTCATTAAAAACAAAGGGGCAAATTCTATTCAAAGCCTAACTTTCCAATACGGATTCAGTGGCTCTGGAATAACGGAAACTTATGAATGGACTGGGAATCTTGCCTTTGATGAACGTGCAGATGTCTTCCTTCCATTTGAGAACAGCCAAATCTGGAATTTGACGACCAATGAACTTCACGGCTTTTTTGTAAATATCGTGCAGACCAATGATGAGAATCCAAGCAACAATCACGGATACTCTTCATTTCTTGCCCCTCCCATTTACACCTATCTTCCCAACACGGATGACAACCGATTGATCATTTATCTGCGCACCAATGGAGCCAACAATGAGTCGTCTTATCAATTGAAAGACATTGATGGGAATGTCGTTTTTGAGCGATCCGGTTTTGACACACCCAACTTTACCTACAAAGACACTTTACGACTCAATGCGGGATGTTATACTTTCCACCTGAAAGACAGCGATGGTGATGGATTGAATTTCTTTGCCAATAATGACGGCAACGGTTATTCCAAATTTGACCGTGTATCGGGTGGTGACTTCGTTATGTTTGAGCGGGACTTTGGTGAGGACATCGTGCACTCCTTCCGATTCGAAACCAATTTGATTCATGTGGACGAAGTCATGAAAAATTATTTTCCAATTCAGGTATTTCCCAATCCTGCACAGGATCATTTCACCATCCAATGGCCGAAGCAACAAGTTCCTGTGCAACTCACCATCACAGATATTCAGGGTAAAATTGTTCGACAAGAAATGGTTTCCGCTGGGATTGGACAATTGGACATGAATACAGAGTGGTCAGCTGGATTGTACCTGATTCAGATCAATGCGAGCGAAAAGCACTATACCAGAAGAATGGTTATCGAGTAAAAAAAGGCTGCAACGTTGCAGCCTTCATCTTTATGGTATCCACATAAGTTAGGCTTGTAATACCACTTGTATTGACAAGCTCAGTTTGACTTCATCACTGACCACTATTCCACCTGCCTCGGTCACGGCATTCCATGTCAAACCGTATTCTGTTCGACTGATCTTTCCTTGAATATCAAATCCCGCCTTGGTTTGACCGTAAGGATCGACAACAGTACCTGCATACTCAACATGCAAAGCGATGGGGCGTTCATTTCCTCTGATGTTAAGAAGGCCTTGCAAGGTATAATCTCCTGCTTCTTGCTTTACGAAAGACGTTGAAACAAAACGCAATCTTGGGTGAATGGCCGCATCAAAAAATTCGGCGGAAGCCAAGTGTTCATCTCGCTGAGCATTGCCCGTGTCAATGGAGGCAATATTGGCATCAAACTCGATTTCCGCATCTGAGAAATCAGCTTCAGATGCCAAAACTGTAGCGCTTGCTTCATGAAAAACACCTGCTACATTGGAGATCATCATGTGTCTCACTTTGAATCCCACTTCACTGTGGGTAGGATCTAAGATCCATTTTTTCTTTGTACTCATTTCGATTTTATTTCATTTTTAACTTCATCATCAAAGTCCCACGGGAACTTCCATCACCAACAATTGCGATGACTTATGGGCACTTACTTCAAATTGATCTCTGTTCCAAGCACCCAAACCATCGCGCGATTTCATCTCCTTTCCATTGATCTTTACTTCGCCATCCAAGAGGAAGAAATACACCCCATTGCCCGGTTTTTTCAAAGAATAAGTCAATGATTGATCTTGGTCCATTTCCGTTAAATGAAACCAAGCATCTTGGTGAATCCACACACCGGCATCATCCGCATTTGGTGAAAGTATTTGTTGCCATTGATTGTGACGCTCTTCTCTTTTCAAAGTCAACTGATCATAACGTGGCTCGACATTTTTCTTGTTCGGAAAAATCCAAATTTGTAAAAAACGACAATCTGCGTTTTGATCATTATTGAACTCACTGTGTTGAATTCCAGTGCCCGCGCTCATGACCTGAATATCTCCTTCTGCGATGATGGCTGTATTGCCCATGCTGTCCTTGTGTTTGAGCGAACCCTCCAAAGGAATACTCACAATTTCCATGTTGTCATGGGGATGGGTTCCAAAACCGGTACCACCCAAGATGTGATCGTCGTTCAAAACGCGCAACACTCCAAAGTGCATGCGTTCTGGGTTGTAATATTGAGCAAAACTAAATGTGTGTCTGGTTTTGAGCCAACCGTGATCAGCCCCGCCTCTAGAGGCCGCTTCATGCAAAACAAAATGATCTTCCATCGTATCTGTGTTTATGGGTAAATGATTGAATCCAATGTTGGGATCGGCCAATTGTGGCTGAAGGGGATGTAGCTCATCGATGCTGTTCTGCAATATTTTACCGGCAGCACCGGCAGCCACCAACATTCCCGTTCCCAACAATCCCTTCATAAGAAAAGCACTCCTGTCCATTTCATTTTTGATTACTGCTGCAAACTTCCGCCTTCTTTCAGTTGAATGCACTTAATCTAGATTAATAAATTATCTCTTTCCTCTGAGAATTTCAGCTTTCATTTTGGAGAGAAATTCAGGAGAAACACCGATATAAGAAGCGATGTATTTCTGAGAAATGTTATCGACCAATGAAGGGTATTTCAGACAAAATGCCTTGTAACGATCCAATGCCGGTGAACCCAAAATATCTTGAAGCCGTTGCTGATGGGCGACCAATGCATTTTCCGTGATGATTCTAAAATAAGCTTGCATTGCGGGAATCTCCTCGAACAGCGCCAATTGATTTTCCCTGGACAACAACAATGCCTCGGTTGGTTCAAGCGCCTCTACTTTCCATTGAGAAGGTTGCTGTTTGATGAAGCTAGAAAGATCCGTAATCCACCAATCAGCAGGAGCGAATTGTAATGTCCATTCATGGCCGGATTGATCCAAAGCAAAAACCCGCATCACGCCGCTTCCAACAAATGCAACTTCTTTGGCAACACCTCCTTCGGGATAGAGCATCTCTCTTTTGGCGAACGACTTTGCTGCAAAAAAACCACAAAGCTTATCCGCCTCATTGTGATTTAGAGATACGTGTTTGCGAATGGTTTGTAATAGCAAAGCATTCATGATTCTCCCTCCAAATCCTCTTCATCAAACCAATCCATGAAATTATCCATTTCTCTTCGGTCCTTTTTGGTTGGTCTTCCCGTTCCTCTTTCTCGGGTTAATTTTAATTGCTCTTGAAGCAACAACCACTTTTTTCTTTCTTCTTCACCAGTGGTGTCCTGCATGTATGCGCTGACCAACTTGGCTCCTTGACGTGCTTTTGGAAAAGCCAATACTTTGTATGAAAATAAGACAGGACCTCGCTTGATTTGAAACTCCTCGCCTATTTTGAGTTCTTTTGCTGGCTTCAATGCTTCGCCGTAGCACAGCACCTTACCGAGCTTTACTTGCTCAGTAGCCAATGAGCGCGTTTTGAACAAACGCACACACCAAAGAAATTTATCGATACGCATTATAGCTCCACTATGATTCCTATCGCAGGCTGAGTAAAGCCATTGTTCTGAGGAATCACTTGAGGCAAATATCGTGAAGAATCATTTGGATCCACAATTGGACTTCCATTGGCATTGCGCTGCACATCCAATGCGGGTTTGGTTTGGGTAGCGTAACCATAAATATTCTGAATATCCAAGAAAGCGTTCAAAGTCCATTTCTTAAAGAACCACTTTTTGTCAATTCTGATGTCCAATTGGTGGTAAATACTGATGCGTTTGGTATTGACCAAATCCCAGTTGGTTTGGGCAAAACCAAATTGATCCCAATAGAAAGTTTGCATCGACGCTTCCACATTGTCAGGCGTATAAGGCAATCCACCACTGAAAGCAAAACGTCCTCCAATCTCCCAGTTCTTTCCTAACTTTTTACCGCCTGTCAACGAGATGATGTGACGGCTGTCCCAGCTGGAAGGGGCAAACTGACCATTGGCATTGGTGAACTCACTGCGAACCCAAGTGTAGGCTAAAATTCCGTAGGCGTTATTGAATAATTTCTGCTGGAACAAAAGCTCTGCACCATAAGCCCTACCAAGACCATTGGAAGACAAGGCCTCATTGCCTACCACTCCAAAATCGGCTCCCAAATTCGCCAAGCTCACACCCAGATTCTGTGAAATCGGATAACGGTCATAGCGCTTGTAGAAACCTTCCACGGTAATCACTGAATTTCTTTTTTGCCAATCGTATTCCACACCCGCTACCCATTGTTTGTTTTGGATGTAACGGATGTCTTTGTTGACATATGCCCCAGAATTATCGGTATAAGCCAAGGCAGTATATGCGGGCAACTGATAGTAAATACCGGTGTTGGCGTTCAAAGTCCATTGGGGTGCGAAGCTATATCGTGCGCTGAAACGGGGGCTGAATTGTTCCAAAGGATTCTTCATGCTATTCCCCCAATTGTTTCCATCCATTCTGGCTCCATAAGACAAGACCAATTTGTTCTCCAACATGGTTTTGCTCACTTGGGCAAAGCCGCCATATTTGAATAAATCTGCCTTGGTGTTGCTCACCAAATTGACCAAAGAATCTTGTGCCAAAAGATACACTTGGGTAAAGCTATTGTTCCGGTATTGTGC
>JACCDH010228883.1_pt1 | contig 10526 bp, 12 predicted proteins | sample 7442481 | NCBI WGS metagenome assembly JACCDH01 (sample SAMN15323433, study PRJNA562643) | freshwater metagenome | isolation source: river surface water | place: USA:Blue River Watershed | collected 2017-08-15
ACGCCGAGCACGTGATCTTCGTGCCGCAGAGCGACCCGATGTTTGCCGCGATTCTGACCGTTATTCCGCTGCAGGCCTTTGCGCTGGCACTTTCGACGGCTAAGGGGCTCGACGTTGACCAGCCGCGTAACCTTGCCAAGTCGGTGACGGTCGAATAAATCATGATCGTTGGCGTCGGCGTTGACATGGTCGATCTGGCCAGGTTTGAACGCGCAATCACCAAGACGCCCGAGCTGGTCGAAAAGATTTTTGCCGAGTCTGAGCGCACCGGTTCGGTCGAAACCTTGGCCGGTAGGTTTGCTGCCAAAGAGGCTCTCGTGAAGGCGGTTGGCGACCCTTCTGGTTTGCAGTGGCACGAAGTCCTGGTTTCTAAAGACGAGTTGGGCAAGCCTTCGCTTTCGACCACCGGTTCGACCGCCAGCTTTGTTTCGGGGCGAGGCATCAACTCGCTTCACCTCTCGATCAGTCACGATGCCGGCTCGGCGATTGCTTTTGTGGTGGCGGAGTCATGAGAACACTGAGCATCGACCTAGACGCGATCGTTCACAATTACAAGACGATGGCCGCCAAGACCGAAGCCGCAGTGCTGCCGGTGATCAAGGCCAACGCCTACGGCCACGGAATGGTTGAGGTTGCCAAGGCGCTCGAGTCTGCCGGTTGCGGAGGCTTTGCGGTAGCCGATGTCGCCGAGGGTTTGGTGTTGCGCGAGGCTGGAGTGACCGCCGCGATTCTCGCTTGGTTGCACGACCCAGAAGACGACTTCGTCGCAGCGGTTGCCAACGACATCGACCTAGGCATCGCTAACCTCGAGCAGCTAGACCGCGCGCTAAAAGCCGCCGAAACCAGCGGCGAAATCGCCCACGTTCACCTCAAGATCGACACCGGACTCGGCCGCAACGGTTCAACCGTGAGCGAGTGGCCTGCCCTACTGGAGGCAACCAAGCGCGCAGTCGCAAGTGGCAAGGTCCAGGTGATCGGCATCTTCAGTCACCTGAGCTCAACCGGTGAACCTCAAGACCTAGCCCAGGTGGAGCGCTTCAAGCTCGCCCTAGCCATGGCCGAGGAGGCCGGCGTTGATTACGAGTTTGCGCACCTAACCGCGAGCGACGGCAGCCTGGCCTACCCAGACGCGCACTTCACCATGATCCGAGTCGGCATCGCCCTCTACGGCCTCGACCCGTTCTCGTCCAACCGCGCGAGCGAATACGGCCTCAAGCCGGCCATGACCGCCACCGCCAAAGTCGCGCAAACCAAGCGGGTTCCAGCCGGCACCGGTGTCTCTTACGGTTACCTGCACACCACCTCCCAGGAGACCACTCTCGCGCTGATCCCGATTGGCTACGCCGAAGGCCTTCCGCGCAATGCGACCGGCAAGGCCAAGGTGAGCATCAACGGCAAGCTTTACCCGATTCTCGGCCGAATCGCGATGGACCAGTTTGTGCTCGATGTCGGCGACGACACCGTTCAGGTCGGTGACGAAGTCGTTCTCTTCGGCGACCCAGCCAAGGGCCACCCGAGCGTGGACGACCTCGCCGACGCAGCCGACACCATCAACTACGAAATCGTGACTCGCATGGGCGGCCGCTTCAAGCGCGTTTACGTCGGTGCGAACGAATGACCGCTCGACTAATCGAGCGGATCCAAGTGAACACCCCCGAACAAATGCACGAGTTCGGTTTGCGCTTGGCCAAAAACCTCAAAGCGGGCGACCTCGTTCTGCTCACCGGCCCGCTCGGCGCTGGCAAAACCACCCTCACCCGAGGAGTCGGCGAGGGGCTCAAAACCATCGGCACTGTCTCAAGCCCAACTTTCGTGATCGCCCGCACCCACAGCCGCGAAAACGGCGAAGCCCCGCTGGTGCACGTCGACGCCTACCGACTAACCAGCCCAGCCGAATTCGACGACCTCGACATCGACCTCGAGAACAGCATCACCCTCGTCGAGTGGGGCAGGGGATTCACCGAGGACCTCCTCGACTCATGGCTCGACATCGAGATCGACCGTGGCAATGAGGACGATTCCAGAATCGTCACAGTCACCGGCCACGGCCCAGAGTGGCAAGAGCGAGCCATCGCATGATCCTCGCAATCGACACCTCCGCCGGCACCAGCGTCGCCCTGATTGAGAACGGCGAACTCCGAGCCGAAATCACCATCGACGACAACATGCGTCACGCCGAAGTAATCGGCGAAACCATCGCCCAGCTCCTCGCCACAACCAACACCAAGCCGCATCAGATCAACACCGTCGTCGCCGGCCGCGGCCCGGCCCCCTTCACCGGTCTGCGAGTCGGTATTGCCGCCGCCACCATGTTCTCCGTTGGTGCTGGAGCAAAACTTTTTGGCATTTGCAGCCTCGACGCAATCGCATTCAACGAGCTCTCCCGCGGCGAAGCCCACAAACTGCTTGTCACCGCCGACGCCAGGCGCAAAGAGGTTTACTGGGCAATCTACGAGGGACTCGACAAAGACGGAGTCCCGATCAGAACCCACGGACCCGCGGTGAACAAACCGCAGGACCTCGAAGAACTTTTGAAAGAGCAAAACCTCACCACGGTTCACGCCCAGGCGAAGATGAGCGCCAAAGACTTGGGGCTCCTGGCTCACAACCTGCAAAAAGCCAACCGACTCGAGCCAGACACCACCGCCCTCTACCTCCGAGCCGCCGACGCTGTCGAACCAAAAGCTCACCAACGTTTCGGCAAGGCGGTCAGCGGATGACCCTCTACCTGAGACTCGCCACCGAAGCCGACCTCGAGCGCATCATGCAACTCGAAAACCAAAGCTTCCCGACCGACGCCTGGCCCGAAGAGTCGATGCGCTTCGAACTTAACGGCCCTCACACCCGCTACTTTGTCGCCTTCGACGCCCCCGACGAACAAAACCTGATCGGCTATGCCGGCCTAGCCAAACTTCAAGGCAACCCCCAAGCCGACATCCAGACCATCGCCATCGCCCAAACAGCGCGAGGCAAAGGCCACGGCAAAAAACTTATGGAACGCCTCATCACGGAGGCAATCCACCAAGGCGCCGAAGAAATCTTCCTCGAGGTCAGAGCCGATAACCCTGTCGCTCAAAACCTCTACCTCGGCCTCGGCTTCGAACACATCGACACCCGCAAGCGCTACTACCAGCCAGCCGACATCGACGCTTGGGTTATGCGCCTGCGCCTAGAAAAACAGAACACCAAACAACCACTCGTCCTCGGCATCGAATCCTCCTGCGACGAAACCGGCATCGGCATCGTCCGCGGCAACACCCTGCTCGCCAACGTCATTTCGAGCAGCATGGACCTCCACGCCCGCTTCGGCGGCGTAGTGCCAGAGATCGCCGCGAGAGCCCACCTCGAAGCACTGCAACCAACCCTCGAGAAAGCGCTCAAAGAAGCCCAAATCGACTTGAGCGAACTTGACGCAATCGCCGTCACCAACGGCCCAGGGCTCGCCGGCGCCCTCATGGTTGGCGTCGGAGCCGCCAAAGCACTAGCCGTGGCAACCGGCAAACCGCTCTATGCCGTCAACCACCTGGTCGGCCACGTCGGCGTTGACGTTCTCGAACGCGGCGAGGTAATCACGCCAACCATCGCCCTGCTCGTCTCGGGCGGCCACACCTCGTTGCTCAAGGTCAACGACCTCCTCGACGATGTCGAGCTGCTTGGCGAAACAATTGACGACGCCGCCGGCGAAGCCTTCGACAAAGTCGCCAGACTCCTCGACCTCGGCTACCCGGGCGGCCCCAAGATCGACGAGCAAGCAGCCAAAGGCGACCCAAAAGCAATCCGGTTCCCGCGAGGACTCACCCTCCCGAAGGACATGGAGAAACACCGTTACGACTTCTCGTTCTCGGGCCTCAAAACCGCTGTCGCCCGCTGGGTCGAAGTCAAAGAAGCAGCCAACGAACCCTATTCGATCCCCGATGTTGCAGCCTCGTTCCGCGAAGCCGTGGTTGACGTCCTCGTGACCAAAGCGGTCAACGCCTGCAAAGACCACGGGATTCCGCGGCTCCTCCTCGGCGGCGGCGTTGTAGCCAACGCGAGACTCCGCGAACTAGCCAAAGAGCAGTGCGAAGCCAACGGTATCGAACTCAGAATCCCAGCCTTCAGCCTCTGCACCGACAACGGAGCCATGATCGCCGCCCTCGGCGCTCAACTAGTCATGGCGGGCCGCAAACCCTCCAACCTCGACTTCGGCGCGAACAGCACACTACCCGTAACCACCGTTCAAACTCCCTAGCAACCACTCAGCGTCAACTCAGGGTTCTCACAGGTTCGACTGCTCTACTTTGAACAGCCAAACAAAGGAGAACCCATGGCAGAAGAAACAAAGGTCAAAGATTCCAAGAAGTTTGACCTCACCAAACTCAACACCCTCGCAGTCGTTTCGCTAGCAACCGCAGTCACCGGTTTCGGTGCAGTCGCCGGTGTAATCACCGGTCACATCTCGCTAGCCCAGCTTAAGAAGACCGGCGAAGCCGGCCGCCCACTAGCCCTCGCCGGTGTAATCGTCGGTTACACCGTCATCGGCTCATGGATCGCTCTAGGCATCGCAGGCTTCTTCCTCCGCGCCAAGGGCTACGAGTTCGGCTACGGCGAAGTGCGCCACTTCGGCAACGACGACATGATGGGCGGCCACTTCCAGGGCGGCCACATGGACATGGACGGCGACCGCGGAATGATGCAGATCGACCCTAACCAGCTACCACCAGCACCAACCGAGACCCCTGAGGTTGTCGAAACCCCAGGTGCAGTAACCAACTAAGCAACAAACCGCTTCATTTGTATTTCCCCTTTCATAGAGAACCCCGCCACCTAACCGTGGCGGGGTTCTTTGTGTAAAAGTGGTTGCCCAAAACATAGATAGGCGTATCATAAAAGATACGAAAGGCAAACTATGTCAGAGTTTAGAAGCATTTTTTGGGAGCTCCTCGAAAAGGATCTAAATGATCCTGAGGCAGCGCGGATCTTCTTCAAGGACGGCCTCCACATCACCTTTGTGGATGACCTGATCAATCAACTAGATGACAAACGCGCCGAACTAGGAATCAATAAAACCCAACTCGCGAAAGCCCTCGGCGTCGAACCCGCAAACGTCAGACGCCTATTCTCCAAAGGCCCCAAGAACCCAACACTCACAACAATGATCGACCTCGCTTTCGGCCTAGGCCTGAAGCTGCAGTTGGTCCCCCTAACCGACGAAGACTTAACCGCTGTCATTCCACCGCGCGTTCAGGCGAAATCAGGTAAGCCTCACGCAATCGAAGGACCTCTCGATAAGTCGAGTCAGGAATAGTTGATCGGAACGGTTTTCTAGCGCCTGCTAGCACCACCAACAGCGGGGGTTTGTTCCCAGGCGCAAAGTGATCCAAAACGCAAAAAAGCCTGAAGTGCTCTCTCCCCGGTCCGTCAACTCGAAGTTCGAAGATTCCAAGCAAGTCTCCTCGCATGGCCTCCCAATACCCGCCTCCCCTAAACTTCCAAGGCGGGGCACTAGCTATGGCAATCAATCGTCGACTCACCTTGAGTCGAACTTCTGCAGGGCATGACTCCAAAAACTCCATAGGCGAAGCAAGGCTGGATCCCTCAGCGCCCTTGAAGAAGAAAATTTCGTGAGGCGAAAGCCTGAACTCAAGTGAGTGCCTCTCGGTCATTCATAAAACCTAAATCCAAGCAACCTCTAAATCTTTAGATCCGAAAACCTGTGGAATGCTGAACCTATGACTTTCAACTGGGGCTTTCTCGGCGCTTCCGGCATAGCCAACGCCATGGCCAATGACTTCAAAACAGCCGGCCTCACCATCAAAGCCGTTGCCTCAAGAGAGCAATCAAGAGCTCAAGACTTTGCCAACAAACACCAGATTCCAACCGCCTACGGCTCCTACGAAGACCTGGTGAACGACCCCGACATCGACATCATCTACGTTTCAACCCTCAACCACGTCCATAATGAACACGCCCTACTCGCAATAAACGCCGGCAAACACGTTCTCGTCGAAAAACCTTTCACCATCAACGCCGAAGAAGCCAAACAAATCCAACGGGCAGCCATAGCCAATAAAGTGATGGCCATGGAAGCCATGTGGACTCGCTTCCTCCCCAGTCACCTCGAACTTCAAAAACTCATCGAAGAAAAAACCCTTGGCGAGCTAAGACTTCTTCAAGCCAGCCATAACCAACTACTCACCCACGTCGAAAGACTCCAAGACCCAGCAGTCGGCGGCGGAGCCATGCTCGACCTCGGCATCTACCCGCTCTCTTTCGCCTATCGAATCCTCGGCTCGCCTATAGCAATCCATGCCAACGGCCAACTAACCGAGCGCGGCGTGGACGAGTGGGCAGCAATCTCCCTCGAATACCCAAACGGCGCAGGAGCACTACTCACCACCTGCATGAGCGCCGCCGGCTCCACCACAGCCGAGATCATCGGCACCAAAGCCAGAGTGGAACTGGACGGACCCTTCTATAACAACACCAGCTGGCGCCTAATCGCCCCCAACAACGAAGTAATCCGCGAATACACCCCAAACCACCAGGGACGAGGCATGCAATACCAAGCCCTTCACCTCGAAGAATGCCTAAAACAAAACCTCACCGAAAGCCCCATCCTCCCTCTGAGCGAGAGCATCGAGATCATGGAGGCTATGGACGTGATTCGTGGGAGCATTCAGCTCGATTGACACACAGAATGTCCTCAGGTCCAATACTTAGCTGTGAACTATTCGAGTCAAGGTTGAAAAGCTTGGTGGTGAAACAATCGAAGCCAGTGTCACAGTAGAGCAACGTGTTCACTCGAATGCTCGCTACGGGCCGAAAGTTCTTCCACGGCTCAGTCGAATATTTTCAATCTAGGAGATAGAAGACGATGAATGCCCCGGCAGCGAAACCAAGAATCAACAAAGTTCGCTTCATCTTGTACTTCAGATAAGTTTCCAACTGATCGTTAGATAAAGGCAGGTTATGACGCGATATTCGCGTCATCCAAAACAGAGTTAGGAACCAAAGAAGGCCAGGGGCAGCAATTCCGTAAATAGGGAACCAGAATGACAATGACTTCACGAAAGGCAATTCCTCCGGTGGAAGATATCCTCTTAACGCCTCGCGATTCGAACTTACAACCGCGTATGCACTTACAACAATAAACGTGCTCAAAATCCATCGAGTTACGATCGGCAGCCAAACCATCCAGCGAGGCACAGACCTACCAATTTGTCCTATGAAAGAATCAAACATCTTTTCAGGTTCGCTGACATTTGGATCACTTTGTATGTCGTAAGTCTTGGCTGAGTCCACGGGCGTGACATGGAACAAAGAATAAATAAAGAGGAACAACCTCATCTTTTTCGCGGCGATATGTATTCTCGTTTCGGTTTCATGGGTGGTTTCTCTCTGTCGAAACTGTCGTTCTTAGTTATGCCACCTTGAAGGAAACCTACCGTTTTCTCGACTGCCATGCCAAGAAGCGAATCTAGCAGAGTGTAAATGGCTTTTTGGACCCAAAGGTAGAACCTATCGAGAAGTTTGCCCAGGTTTAAACCCTTCAGCGCCTTAGTTAGATATGGCGGAAGAGCTAAAGCCAGGAAAAAGTTTTGGGTCAATCTCGACCATGCTTTTACGGAGAAGTCATTGGATTCGGCCATTTCCACGATCGACACAACGAACGAGACTATTGCGCCTTTAAACACTGCAAGTAGTATTCCGATTCCACCAGCAAGCGCAGACGCGGCAATAGCAGAGCTAATTGCGAGGTCAAGCGCAACAGAGAGCGCTAATGACGCCCACCATGACAGGAGCCCAGTAAACACATCAGACTTCACAGGGCTATGGGGTTGGATGGACACCCTGGAAGTTGTTTTGACAGTTGCGATGTTCGTACCCGGCTTAAATGCGGTAGCAGGGGCTGTCGTGGCATACCGCGCTGTATCAATAGCAGTCCGCGCAGTAAAGTTAGTCCTTGAAGTGTCAAAGGCTGTCTTAACAGGTAAAAAGCTAAATGTGGGAATTACCGCTACTGAGAAGGCTGGCCAAGCAGCTGGTCGAATTTGTACGGGATTCACGAAGGGGGCTGGGGCTACCAAAAAGGCTACGCCGAGATGGATAAACACTCGGTTGGGAACACAGTACAGGCATTTCGAAGCGAAAGATTATTCACGAACGGTCGCGAATTTTGAGAAAAGACCACCGGGTCCTAAGGGTCAGTGGCTGCACAATGTTCATGTGGACAAAAAAGGCGGGAGCTTTTGGAATCAATAGACAAAGCGCTTGACGCCATCGCTAAGGGTCAGAGAACGAGACTCTGCTATCTACAAGCTGACCGAGACTCTGTAAACAGATTTGGGGTGTTAGGTAAATCTTCTGATGGTTTGGGTCTGGACATTTGGGATGTGGACGTTTCGCATGATTCAAGCTTCAGTTGGCCCCAAGATAGTTGGTGGCCACTGGATCAGAATATTGGTGACTTAAAGAAAGAATTCGCTCTTCGCAGAACTCAATTAATCACCGCTAGCGCTTTGGGGCATTGGGCGCCATTTCTTGGAGTTATGAGATTTAAGTTCATGGAACCACGCAATGTTGGTATTCACGACTTGCATTTAGCCTTTAGTCCGCATTTTCTCTCGCAAGTGCTCAATCGTTGGGCTGAAATCAATCAAGTTCTGGACTGTAACTTTTCGCCGAGTGACTCTTTAGTCTTGGGGGTTACCGAGCAACTTGCCAAGGAAAAGCTGGCAATTTCCGTAGTGCCGTCCAACTCCACATTGCTTAGTTTCGCAAATGCCCCATCTAGCTATCTAGCGACCGTTAGGGCACTTTCCTCGAGTAATCGAGGCTTGCTTCACCTCACGAACTTAGGGGATATCGAATACACACATCTTGTGGATCGCTTCTTAAGAGTCGTTTGGAATGACCAAAATGGCAGAGCATTTCGGTTTCTGCCAGGTATTTTGCAGGCTAAGCAAACCGCTGAGAAGGCGAGAGATTCGCGGTTCGTGAGCGATTTCTGCACCCTAAATGACAAGAGAAAAGTGCCTTATGCGCTTGTTCTTGCTCCCCTTAGAGCAAGAAATCTGATTGAAATTCACTGATACTCACAGAATATTTTGACTTTTCCTAAAGTCTGGTTGGAAGCCTTAAACATTCCTGGTCGATTTTTCGCGAGTGGGGCTGGGTTTCCCTCTAACCCGATAATCCGGCAACTAAGAATCTGGCGTAAGGCCTATTCGCCTGTCGCGACTATGGCCTTATGTGCATCCCCTATGCGAGTAACGATCAGTGTGGCCTTGTTCTTTCCTTTAGGGGAGAGTTCTTTTCTTAGGGATTCTGGGGTGATGTCGGTGCCACGTTTCTTTATTTCTAGGGTGCCGATGTCGTTTTGTTTGATGTAGGCCTTGAGTTGTTTGCGGTCGAATGGGAGGACTTGTTCGATCTTGTAGCTCTTGAGCCAGGGGGAGGTTATGTTGTCGTTGCCGGTGAGGTAGGCGATGTTTGGGTCGATGGTGTGGGTGTTGGTTTGTTCGGCAAGCAGGTTGATTAGGTGTGATCTGATAACTGCGTTGTCTGGTTCGTGAATGAATTGTCCGATTTCGCCGGTTGGGGCTGGTTCTTCTTTTTCGTTTGTTTTGAGTTCGTGCTTGCCGTCTTTGGTGATCAGGAGTGCTGATCTTTTGACTTCTTGGCGTTTGGTTTCGTTGAACCAGAGGGAGAGCTCGACTAGGTCGCCTTCGACCGATACCCACTGGGCTTCGGCTTCTTCGGGGATCTGGTTATGGGGGTGGCCGGGGCCGAGTTTGATGCCGGATGGTTTTTGCTCGGCTTGTTCGATGACCCAATCCAAGTTGGGGGAGAAGTCTTTGGGGTTGAAGAGTCTTGCTTTGGAGTTTCTGCGGGCGGGGTCGAAGAACAATGCTTGGTGATCTTTGAGGTTTAGTTTGGTGACGTCTTCGTTGTTCACTTCGACGTTTTCGAAGATGGCGAGGTTATAGGCGGCGATGGCTGAGGTGACCTCGTCGATTTCGTAGGCGTTGACCTTGAGGTCGAGTGATGCGAAGGCGAGCGATTCGGCGCCGATGCCGCAGCCGAGGTCGGCTACTTGGGTGACTCCGGCTTGTTTGAAGCGGTTGGCATGGAGGGCGGCGACCTGGAGTCTTGATGCTTGCTCGAGGGCGTCTTCGGTGAAGAACATTCTTTGGGCGAACTCGCCGAACTTCGCTTCGGCTCGTTTTCTGAGTTTGGCTTGGGTGAGGGCGTTGGCGATTAGGGCGGGGTCGTGGCCTTGGGCTCTGAGCTTTGTGATGGTTTTGACGATGTCGAGCTTGGTGCTGTAGTCGAGCTGGGCGAGCAGTTCTTGGCCTTCTCTTTCGAGAAGTTGGATTAGCTCGGCTTTGTTCATGGGTCAATGCTATTTGTTTGTTGGCTAGCACTCGCCTTGACCGAGTGCTAATGGTGATTTAGAATTGGGGTGTCTCAATTGAGGCCCATTACTTATTAGTTAGAAGAGGTCATTGTGTCTGTAAACATCAAGCCACTAGAAGATCGCA
>JACCDH010760827.1_pt1 | contig 10526 bp, 8 predicted proteins | sample 7442481 | NCBI WGS metagenome assembly JACCDH01 (sample SAMN15323433, study PRJNA562643) | freshwater metagenome | isolation source: river surface water | place: USA:Blue River Watershed | collected 2017-08-15
GTTAATGGATCGATAAAGATAGAGTGCTTTAAGTATTGCAACCCTTGAATCACTCTCTCTGCAAGCGGAATACCTGTAGCCAGCTTTGCATACGCCGTATTAGGGACTGGTACACCATAGTAAAAGAGCGAAAACAATGTCCAAAGTAGCCATGGCAACATTCCTATGAATATTGCTCTGACAACTAAACTAGGTGAATGTCTGTATTTAGAAAGTACTAAGAGTGCCAGTGGAAAAATCAATGCTAGTAAATCTGGTCGACTTAAATATATAAAGGAGCAATTTAAAAAAAATGAAATCAGTTTTTTTAAACTGACTTGAGCAATTGCATTTAAGGCAAATAGGACACCACAGACAATCAGTAAATGGGAGAGGGGATTTTCAAGGCCAGATGTTGAGAAATCAACATATGCCTTAGATAATATGAAGATCAATCCTGCAACGATCACCCCATAAACGCTAGTTGCCAACTTTGTAAAAAAAAGCCAAACTGTCAGGAGCGAAATTCCGATTGATAAAATAAAAACCGTATAAAAAACATTTTTAAAAAAAAGCAAAAACCCCGAAATCGCCAGAAACCAAAGGGGATGCGTATAGGCCTGAACGCGCTCATCAATATTGAATCGTGGTCCATAGCCGTTCAAAAAATTTAATACCGTCCGCAGTGTGATGGCTGCATCGTCCGAGATCCATGCCGTTCTGATCAGGACAAATACATAGATTGCGATCAATATTAAAAAAATTGATTTTTTATAATTTATTGCGTACATGAAATAAATATTGATTGATTAATCATTTACTCTTCCATCGCCAAGTCTATCTCAATCAATCAAATATTCATCTTATTAAAAATAAATGCTGGTAGATGCCTAATAATCATCATGATTAACCACCATTTCCCTGGCACATAGACGACCGGCTTCCCTGCCTCGACTGCGGCGACAATCTGGGCTGCAACATCTTCTACAGAAGCAAGTTTTGCACCTTTGGCTTTCAAGGCTGCTGTCATTGGCGTGTCTGTTGGCCCCGGTTTAATTAATACCGCCTTGACACGTGTTGCTGCTAACCGATGCTGCAAACCCTGCATATAGCGAGTGACTAATCCTTTTGCTGCTCCATACACGTAATTTGATTTACGCCCACGATCCCCTGCAACTGATCCAATCACTGCCACAGTGCCATGATTCACCGCCACCATCTTCTTGACAAATCCTTCTGCAAACAAAACAGGCGATATTCCATTGAGCTCAAGCTCTTGCTGGCAGATTGATAAATCATCCTCACATTGCTGCTGATCACTAAGCGAGCCATGTGCAATCAAAGCAATATCTATATTTCCTGATGCAGCGACGGCATTAACCGTCGCCTGAATATCAGACGCCTTTGCTAAATCTGTCTGCATGACAGAAATAATTGAATTTGCGCTCCGCGCACGTAAATCGTTTGCGAGCCTTTCAAGTTTTTCAATATTTCGGCCAATGAGCATCACATCAGCATTTTGTTCCTGCACCCAAAGTCTGGCGCAATGTGTCGCCATTGCAGAGGTTGCACCCACAATAACAATTCTTTTTTTCTGATTCATATCAACTTCCTAATAAACGTCGTGACATCGCAGAGCTTATCCCTAGATCCCGAAATTTTAAAAACTCTTGAAATCTTGGATAACCACTTTCAAATAATTCTCTAGACATCCTAGCGTCCTTCGCTAAGTAAATTCGCCCTTTTGCTTCACTGACGATTTGGTCCAGTCTATTCAGCAATTCAGTTGTTTTGGGACCGTTGTTGGGAAAATCTAAAGCCAACGTGACCCCCGGCTGCGGAAAACTCAACATTCCAACAGAACGTCTATTACCAAAGGTTTTTAAAACAGCTAAAAACGATCCTTGGCCTGAACGTCCTATTTCTTTTAGCATTTCGGCTACCGCATCCTGCCCAACTTCACGCGGCACCACACTTTGGTGCTGGTAAAACCCCTTGGGACCATACATTTTGTTCCAGTCTTGTAGATTATCCAGAGGATAAAAAAACGGCTGGTAATGAACGATCTGTTTGCCTTTCTTACGCTTATTCAGCCAGTAATATGCCTCATTAAAAGGTCGCAAAGATAGCTTATTGACCAGCGAGATCGGCGGCACAAAAGGCATGCGTGATTTTTTTGGGTTAGGAATTTGTCTTGTTTTATCATCTACGGGATTACCGCGCATGAACAAACCACGACCACCACTGCCTGCAAGGCAATCAATCCAAGAAACTGTATGCTCCCAACTGGCTTCAGAGTCATCGGCACATTTGAAAAATGCACCCAAATTTGAATACGGTATTGTTTCTGTTTCAAGCCAGGGACCCGGCACTCTTTTTAGCTGAATGTCTGCTTCAACAATAAGACCCGTTAAACCTATTCCACCCACAGTTGCTGCAAACCAGTCAGGATTCAACGCAGGACCGCATTCGATCACTTCGCCAGTCGTACGAATTAACTTGATACGCAAGAGGTGATCAGAAAAGGAGCCCAACAAATGATGGTTTTTACCGTGCACATCGTTCGCAATCGCACCCCCGATAGTCACTAACTGTGAGCCTGGAGTAACGGGTAACATCCAACCGTCAGGAATAACCAAAGTCTGAATATCCCTTAAAAGCACACCCGCTTCACATCTCAACAGGCCTGTTTCCCTATCAAAGGCCACCAAGTGGTCCAAGTCCCGAGTCAGCCACAAAATACCCTCAGGATTTAAGCAAGAATCGCCATAACTTCGGCCGTTTCCAAACGCAACCCCAGGTTTGCACGCTGCAATGATGTCTCCAACCTTTGAAACATCAGATAAAGGTGCAATTCGGTGCGGAAAGGCGCTTAAGCGCCCCCAAGATGATATTTGCCTCACTGTTGATTACTCACTCTAGTGTCCTCAGTATTATTGTTTGCGTGATCGGGGAATAATGCGAAAATGTGCGATAACCACAATATCCTTAGATTTTACAGTCCATGCATGTAAATTCACCGCCTACGCCGCTTGGAGTCCAAATCAAGGGCCTGATCAAGCTCATTCGCTTTAAGCAATGGGTCAAAAACGGCTTCGTATTGGCTCCATTACTCTTTACAGGGGAGTTTTTTGATCCAACCGCGGGACGGAGCGCTTTAATAGCCACTCTCTTGTTCTGTATTGCCTCCTCTGCAACCTATATCGTCAATGATATGCGTGATGTTGAGCGAGATCGATTACATCCTCAAAAATCAAAATCAAGACCTTTGGCTGCAGGGATCGTCACAAAATCTCAGGCACTGATCGTTTTAGCACTGCTTTACGCATTGCTTGTCGCCGGGTGGTTCATAAGCCCTAAGGTCACACTAGTCATCGCCGCGTATCTTTGTCTAAACGTTGCGTACACATTTGTTTTAAAGCATAAACCAGTCATTGATATCTTTACGATCGCAATTGGATTTGTTCTACGCGTATTCGCTGGAGCCGTTGCTCTCGACGTCCCCGTTTCTGGATGGATGTTTGTGACAACACTCTGTCTTGCACTTTATCTTGCAGCTGTTAAACGCGGTCAAGAACTTAGCCAAAGCGGCACTGAGGGTCGCGCAGTATTAAGGAAATATACAAAATCCCTCGTTGATAGGTATGCGGAAATGTCAGCGACTTGTGCCCTCGTTTTTTACAGTATGTTTGTCATGGCGAGTCGGCCTGAATTAATGGTCACCGTCCCGCTTGTCTTATTTGGATTATTTCGTTACTGGTACGTCGTGGATGTTCTTGAGGGAGGCGAATCACCAACCGATGCGCTACTTTCAGACTTGCCTCTGTTACTTACCTTGGTAGCATGGGGTTTGGCATGTATCTGGGCTCTTTGGCCCGTGTAGGAAAAAATGGATTTAACTTATCTGCTCACACCTTTTATCGCTTGGCTAACCGCAGGCTGTCTAAAGTTTTTAATCAACAGCGTGCGGGCAAAAAAACTGGCATTTGGTTTAATTGGTTACGGGGGTCTTCCAAGTAATCACAGTGCGATTGTCAGCAGCATGGCCACATTGATTGCATTGAAAGAAGGCATACATCATCCTGCTTTTGGCGTAGCTATTACCTTGGCCTTTATTGTGATTCTCGATGCAAGTAGCCTAAGAAGGCAAGTCGGAAAACATGCCACTATGATCAATAAACTTGCAACAAATATGAATTCAGGTCTTTCCTCTTTACGAGAAAGAATGGGTCACACACCGATCGAAATATTTGCTGGCGTACTGACCGGCGCGATGGTGGCGAGGCTGATGGTTATTTAATGGCAAACTCACAAGGTCTCAGGGTTCTGAATTACAAGAGCATTGGAATTATTGTTCTGGCTTCTTGCCTCTGGAGCATCTTTGTTCTTGGCTCCAAGCCTTTTAATCTTTTTGATACAAGCTGGCTATGGCATGACTTAGCCCAGGTCTATCTTGCATGGGCACAGTACAACTCGGATCCAAATGCTCATTGGCTGATATCGAGCAGAATGAGTTATCCGATCGAAATGAATTTTGCTCTCTTCGATCCTATGCCGATATTTCTTTTAACGATCGGCAAACTGAGTCCTTTATTACCAGACAAAACGCAATATTTTGGCGTTTATTTTCTCGCTTGCCTCATTCTGCAAGGCATTTTTGGTTATCTCATCCTTAAAAAAATCATTCTTTTTTCTAATTCAACCTCTTACCAAATTGAGATTTACTGCGTCATAGGAGCCATGTTTTTTATTCTTGCTCCCTATACCTTTTACAGATTTCAACAACACATTGCACTCGCTTCGCACTGGATTATCCTCTTAAGTATATTGGTCAGTCTCAATACGCGATCGAGCAAATTATTCCCGTGGTTATTCTTGAATTGCGCAGTTGTATTCTTGGCGACAGGGATCAACCCATACTTAACCTTGTTGGTACTCATCAGTCAGTTTTGTATTGTTATTTTTGATTTGTACAAAATATCCTTCATTCAAATTGGATATCGTCTAGCCGCATTATCAATCATCACGGTCACTGGTTTCAAACTTTTCGGCTTTCTCTCTGCTTCAGGCGTCAGAGACTTCGGCTACGGTTTATTTTCTATGAATATGCTCGGACCGTTTAGCTCTAACGGCTGGGCAACACTATTACCCATTAACCTTCCAGACCCAACCGAGGGGCAGGCATGGGAAGGTTTTAACTACCAGGGTCTCGGCATCTTGCTATTGCTTGGTATTAGCATGTATTTGGTCGTTCGCCATAGGTCTACAGAAAAACATTCCTTTTCTTTTCCTTATCAAGCCGCACTCTTGATTGTCTTAATTTCATACCTACTAGCACTCTCTACAACCCTTACTTTTTCATCGATTGTTTTTAAACCTTACGTACCAGCGATCATCGACCATATACTTTCTGCTTTTCGTGCGAGTGGCAGACTTTTTTGGGTTGGCGGTTATTGGCTAATTATTATCGGTATCGTTACTCTTTCACTGTATCTGAATGTTAAAAAAGCGACTTATTTATTGAGCGCCTTATTGGTCATCCAAATTGTAGATGTCAGTGGCGTTGGTTTAACCATCAGGCATAAAATCAGCACAACACAACGCACCGCTATTCCAGCAGAGTCAGTCTCCGTAGCCTCTGAAAAATTTGATGCAATTATCGTTTTGCCGCCATGGCAATGCAATACAGAGAAAACTGCGGGTGGCGGAAATAACTACGAATATTTAGGCTTTTTTGCTGCGGATCAGAAGATCAGTACTAATAATTTTTACGCTGCAAGAGTGTTGCCTGAACAAACGGCATTTCATTGCTCTGCTGACAAAGCACAGCCGAAGTTTGAGCGAAACAAAATATACGTTATTTCACAAGACTTTTATAAAAATCTAAATATAGAACATAAAGATAAATTGAAATGTTCTTTTAATGATGAACATAGATTTCATGTATGTATGACTTTATAAGCAAATTCACATTGCTCTATCATTTTCAATCACACGAAAAATCTGAAATTTCTCAATCGGCTCATACGAATACCCCCAGGTCTGCCAGCCAGAGGAATAAAAACTGATGGAAGCAAAGCGCTGAATCCACGTTGCGCGTTCTATCACGATAGTCTTTACCGGTTCTAACTTAAGTGACTGAGGTAACGTTAACGCACAACATGCGCTATCGGTCGTAACAAAATAATCGCCTTGCGCTGGAGAGGTGCGACCAGGAAGCTTACTAAAAAGCTTCATGCCTGCGCGCTCTGCATACCACTGCCATCCCCAATTGGCGTTAAACCAAACAGATGAATCTTGCGGCAAGCTCGCTTTTATTGATATGGCTTGATTTCTATACATGTCTGCATACCATCGATCTGCTAATGATAGGAGAGATGTCAAAGCTAAAGTCAAAACCACTGCAATGTACTTAGCAGCGGTTATTTTGATACGCGCCAATAGCCAAGAATGAGCGAGTAGCAAAATCGGAGGCAACGCTAATAAAACATGACGTGCTGCCATGAAAGGAGCCAACAAAACAACGAATCCGGCTACAGCCACAATCCAGCACAACAAGATGTACTCAGATACATTAAGTTGCTTAGTCAGAATTTTTTGAAATGAAATTGTTATCAATATCAATATCAAGCTTGCTCCAGTCGTCAGAAAAAGAATCTGAAGCACTAGATTCACCATATGTCGGGTTGGTGAAACAACAATCCATACCATCAAGAATAAATATGAACAACAAAATATCGACAAAACCAATAGCCAAAAAATTCTACTTGCTTTTGTTGTACTCAATAGTTTTCGAGCATAAAAATAGACGCCTGCAAATGGACTAATCGCACCCAAAACACTGACCCAATACATTGCAGAGTTGAGGTAAGCAGAGAGTGGCCTACTGGCTACAGGCCTACCTGCCATATGAATGCCACCATATTCCCAATAGTTAAAGCCGGACCAAATGAATAGCACTCCAATTGGCAACATCATCCAAAGTAGACGGACAACACCTCCAACCATGATGATATGCAAAGCTAAAGCCGGCAACAGAACCAAGCTTGTATATTTAACTAATAATGCTGCCGAGCATAAACATCCAGCCAAGAAGTAGCGCCAGCGATTGCTCACTTTAGGATCAAGCAATACTCTAAAAAACTCGAGCCATAGTGCAAGTAACGGTATATCTACCATTGTGTTTTGACTCACAACAAAAGCAGGGCTTAACCCAAGAAATACTGTCGGCAATAAAGGCGACTCAGGCGTCACAATTTTGGCAAGTCGATAAAATGCGAGGATTACCCAAAGGGTAAATAAAGACATGAGGATGTGCATCGCGATTTCAGACCAGCCGAACAGCAATCCCCATCCCGCCATCACATAGAAATACAATGGTGGTTGATTTGTGTGATGAATCGCCTCGTAGTCTGCGCCCCAACTTAGCAAACCGCTCATTGGTTGTAAGGGATGCTGAGAAATCCAGCGGGCCATTTCTAGGTAGGCTGTATCGTCTACGTGATAAGCCTTATCAAAGTTGAATGCTGTTGCAAACAACCATAAGATTAGCAAAACGAAAAATGTTCGCCTTTGCTCCGAGGAACTTAAGTACTGGTTCACTTTGCTGCCATATGCTTTATTTTTATTCTTAACACCAATGCAAAATTTTGAAAGATTGTATTGAGTGGCATTTTGGACTGCCCATGCTGGCGATCTAAAAACTGGATTGGAATCTCAATTATTTTATGACTGACTTGCTGTGCTTGATACTTTAGATCAATTAAAAATCCATAGCCCGCGCTATCCAAAGTGTCCCAGTTAATTTTGTTTAAAACACTCAGGCTATACATATTGAATCCCCCGGTGTAATCGGTAACTTTCCGGCCCAAGATCAAACGAGCGTAGGTATTTCCACCTCGGCTTAATAGCTTTCTATACCAGCTCCAGTCTGGACAGGCGCCACCCTGGATATAGCGACTTCCAACGACAAAGTCGGCCCCTGTACGAACAGCGTTTACAAACTGACCGATATATTTTGGGTTGTGTGACAGGTCGGCATCCATTTGCAAGACAAAATCGTAAGTTGTACCCAGTGAAAGCATTTGTTTAAAACCATCTATATATGCTTTGCCGAGTCCTTCTTTTTTAAGTCGACGAATTACGCTTACTTTAAAGAAATCACTCTCAAGCTCTTTATTTAATATGTCCGCACACTCTGCGGTGCCATCGGGTGACGAGTCATCAATGATATAGATGGTAAAGCACACATCCTTAAATTTAGCACTCATGCTGTGCATGGCATGCAACAGCGCTGGTAAATTTTGTACTTCGTTAAAAGTAGGGATCAATACTGCAATTTTTAATATGTTCATTTTTTTATGTTCTGAAGCACTGATCGAGCGTTATTTTTTAAATTAAGTTTTTTATTGCAGCAAACGTTCAATTTGATCTGCAAACTGCAAACTACCTTTAGGTGTGATGTGGTACTTATCCAAATAGTAATTCACTCCATTCACAACAGAAAGGCACTGATCCTGAAGACATATTTTTTTCGACGGATCAAATAACACCAACCTGTCATCTCCAAGTTGTCGCTGGACTTGATTCAGTACCTGATGAATACTACTAACATCCTTTTCAAATTCCTCTCTTTTAATTCCTACTACCGTAGATTCCTTGCCAAAAAAAGTAAATTTCCTTGCATTCGGTGAATTGGACATCATTGGCCAACTTGTAAAAATAATCGTTTTAGATATCTTGCTTAACTCAACTAAAGTTGCTGGCAGTTTTTCAACGATCACACGTTGTGTGGATTGTGCATTCGCTTCACCGAATGACTCTGCAGTGATGAACTCTCGATTGCTGTAGCCACTATACGCATTCCAAGCCGCCATCACGACAATTTCAGTCGGTTGAACAGTTTTAAGCCAATCCAACACTTCTCGCTGCGTTTTACCTTCAGAACAATATTTTCGACTTTCTTCAAAGTTAAATCTAGTTTTTCTTGCGTCCAAGATTGGAGGACATGACAAATGCATAATGTGAAAGAGTGAATAATTATTTTTTGCCGCCACATCCAGGAAAACCGGTAACCATGCTCCAGTTGAAGAATCCCCCCAAAGGACGATGCTCTTTTTACTATCTTGAGCGACATACTTGGTGCATAGGGCATTCACAAGAGGATATGCATCTGATTCGATGCATCTTGTCGTTGGGTTTTGCCGATAGGTAATATCGTGAGATGGCTGTAAATTGGCCGTTACGATTGATCGGTGTGTATAACCGTTCTCTTTATAAACCAACATCCCCATTGCACCAATCATCACCATGAGTCCAACCAGCACAACGATGACAATATTGTTTGCCTTTGTATGGCGAATACGTTTTTCTATTAAATAGTAGGTTATCGCAGACAAGAGTATAGAAATCGCGACAATGATGAGCCTGATTAATCTTTCCGGGATCTCATTGTTAAAAATATAGGCAAAAGATAACAATGGCCAATGCCACAAATATAGTGGAAAACTGATTAATCCAAACCATACTAAAACACGACTCGACAGGATATGCCTGTTGATCCAAGCCAGTGGTCCGGCTGCAATCACTAAAACGGCACCCATCACAGGTAACAATGCCCACCACCCTGGAAAAAGTGATTTGTCTGTCATTAGGACAAAACCAATCAATAACAAGATTGAGCCAAAAAGCGAAAGACATTCTTTAGAGAATGTATTTAATTGTTGAAAAAATTCCTTTTTGTTGATAGACAACCAAGCCAACATTGATCCGAACAGCAATTCCCAAAACCTAGACTGTGGTGAATAAAATGCAGAAATGATATCGATGTGTGTTCTTGTGACATTTAGCGTAAATGAGTACAAAGCAACACAACTAATGACAAGTACAGCTTGGAGCCTAAACTTATAGGCAACCCATAAAAATAAAGGCCACACTATATAAAACTGCTCTTCAACACCTAGGCTCCACAAGTGCAGCAAAGGTTTCGTGATGGCGTCGTTATCAAAATACCCACTCTCATCCCACAAAACAAAATTGGATACAAATGCTGCACCTGCTGCAGTGTGCTTCCCTAACTGTTTATATTCACCAGCCAGTAATGTCCACCATCCGATCATCAAGCAAATTAGTAAAACTATTATGAGCGCCGGAAATATTCTTTTTATGCGACGACAATAAAAGTTTATAAAACTGAACTGATTCACATCCATTGCATTAAAAATAATTCTCGATATCAGATACCCAGAAATCACAAAGAAAACATCTACGCCGACAAATCCCCCTTTGAATAAGTTGGGGAATGTGTGATATCCCACAACTAACAGGACAGCTATTGCTCGTAACCCGTCTATATCAGGTCTGTATTGATTTGAGGTATGGTTATCTGTATGCATAGCTAAAGCGTCAAGATCTAATCAAACTCAATAGACTTTGATCTAGTTTCTGAGCTAAGGCCTTTGTACTATAAATGGCAGAATAATTTTCATAGTGTTCTGTTGCGATTGAGTTTGCGTATAACCATTCTAGTGCTGCCAACACTTCAGTTA
>JACCDH010668899.1_pt1 | contig 10523 bp, 10 predicted proteins | sample 7442481 | NCBI WGS metagenome assembly JACCDH01 (sample SAMN15323433, study PRJNA562643) | freshwater metagenome | isolation source: river surface water | place: USA:Blue River Watershed | collected 2017-08-15
AAAAACATTTTGTTTAAATATTTTATGAATAAATTAAACAGAATTCAAAAATAACCCCTATTTTTGTTTAACAATTATATCAATTAGTTAAACACAAGTATATGTCAAACGCAGAATTTAGCCTCTTATTAACTGAAAATGCCGATTTCTTAAGACCATTTGCAATTAATTTGACCAAAGACTATGAGTCAGCAAAGGATTTGTTCCAAGACACTTTGTATCGTGCTTTCTCGAACAAAGACAAGTACAATGTAGGTACCAATATCAAAGCTTGGTTATATACGATTATGCGTAATATATTCATTAATGATTATCGTAAGCGTTCAAAGCAAGCAATTGTTTTTGACAATACGCCTAATGATTACATTATTGATCAAACACATACTAAGGTAATTAATCAAGGAATTACCAATTTAAACATGCGAGAGGTAAATCAATTAATAAATGATTTGCCAGAATTATTTCGTGTGCCATTTAATTTATATTTTGAGGGTTATAAATACAATGAAATTGCAGAAGTGTTAAATGAACCTTTGGGAACAATCAAAAGTCGTATTCACTTTGCAAGAAAAATATTGAAACAAAAAATTGAAAGATATTAATACAATGATGCCCTCCTCAAATAAAACAGTTTTAGTCATAGGTGCTGGGTTTGCCGGATTATCTGTTGCTACATTTTTAGCACAAAAAGGTTGGAAGGTTAAGGTGGTAGAAAAGCATACGATACCTGGAGGTAGAGCAAGAAAATTTGAAGCCAATGAATTCGTGTTTGACATGGGACCAAGTTGGTATTGGATGCCAGATGTTTTTGAAAAGTATTTTGAAAAATTTGGTAAACAAGTAAGCGACTATTATCAATTAAAAAGATTAGATCCATCCTATAGAGTGTATTTTGATAAAACACATTGGGATATGCCTGCGAATTATAGCGATTTGCAAGCATTGCTCGAAAGTGTAGAACCTGGAGCTGCATTGGCTTTGGATAAGTTTATGGAAGAAGCCAAATTTAAGTATGAGGTGGGTGTAGGTAAATTAGTACATAAGCCGGGACAATCTTGGTTGGAATTCATTGATTGGGAAGTGATAAAAGGTGTTTTCAAATTGGACATTTTTCAGTCCATGAAAAAACATGTCGCTAAATTTTTTAAACATCCATACATACAATCCATCATGGAATTTCCGGTATTGTTTTTAGGCGCATTGCCTGAACGTACTCCGGCCTTGTATAGTTTAATGAATTATGCAGATATTAAAGGAGGTACTTGGTATCCTGAAAAAGGAATGTACAGCATTGTTCATGGTATGTATCAAGTAGCATTAGAACAAGGTGTTAGCTTTTGTTTTGGGGAAGAAGTAAAACATATTGAAGTAGTGAATGGTGTTGCAAAAACAGCAAGTACCATAGTTGCATTGACAGGCGAGCAAAAGGAATATACTTTTGATGTAGTGGTGGGAGCCGGTGATTACCATCATATTGAAACAAAACTTTTAAATAAAAAGTATCAATCTTATTCCGATGCATATTGGGATTCTAGATTATTAGCACCTAGTTCCTTGTTGTATTATGTGGGATTAAACAAAAAATTAACTGGTGTTTTACATCATAACTTATTTTTTGATACCGATTTTGGTGTGCATGGTAAAGAAATTTACACGCAACCAGCATGGCCGAAGGATCCTCTTTTTTATGCCAGTGTACCTTCGGTTACCGACCCTTCTGTTGCTCCAGCAGGTAACGAAAATTTATTTTTATTAATTCCAGTTGCCGCAGGATTGCAAGGGGATACCGAGGAAGTTAGGGATGCTTATTTTAATCAATTAATCACAAGATTAGAGCAAAAATGGGGTCAATCTATTTCAGATTCAATTGTTTATAAAAAATCATTTGCGGTGTCGGATTTTATTTCCGAATACCATTCATTTAAAGGGAATGCTTATGGCCTTGCCAATACATTAATGCAAACTGCAATTTTAAAGCCATCTTGTAAAAGTAGTAAAGTAAAAAACTTATATTACACCGGTCAATTAACTGTTCCAGGACCAGGCGTACCACCAAGTTTAATTAGTGGAGAGGTCGTGGCGGAGTTAGTGCATAACCAATTTTAATAAAAAGAGTGATATGTCAACTTTTCAATTATATGATCAAGTAACGGCTACTGCAAGTAGACAAACTACTACTATGTATAGTTCAAGTTTTTCTTCTGCTATCAAATTATTACATGCCGATTTAAGACAACCTATTTATGATGTATATGGCTTGGTAAGGTTCGCTGATGAAATTGTAGATACTTTTCATGACTATGATAAAGCTACCTTATTGGCAAATTTCAAAAAAGATACTTACACGGCTATTGAACAAGGGGTGAGTTTGAATCCTATTTTACACAGATTTCAAATTACATTCAGAAAATACAATATCGGCATAGATTTGGTAGAAGCATTTTTCAATAGTATGGAAATGGATTTGAGTAATCAAACCTATACCATTGATTCCTATCAAAAATATATTTATGGAAGTGCTGAAGTTGTTGGGTTAATGTGCTTGCATATTTTTTGCGATGGCGATAATGCTCAATTTGAATCCTTAAAACCGTCTGCACAACGTTTGGGCGCTGCTTTTCAAAAAGTAAACTTTTTAAGAGACATTAAAGCCGATTTTGAAGGCTTATCAAGATTATACTTTCCCAATTGTGACTTTACTAATTTCAAAAAGGAAGATAAAATATTAATTGAGCAGGATATCCAGTCTGATTTTGCAGCTGCTTTGGAAGGCATTAAAAATTTGCCTTTAAAAGCGCGGTTCGGAGTATATGTTGCTTATAAATACTATTACTCCTTATACAAGAAGATCAAAAAAACCAAGCATCATTCAATTTTGAAAATGCGTATTCGTATTCCAGATTATAGAAAGTTGCTGATTTTAGCGAATGCAGGTATTAGAAGTCAACTTAACTTGTTCTAACTATGAGCCAATTAGAATATGTAGTATTAGTGGATGAGGCAGACAATGTTCTTGGGAAAATGGAAAAAATCCAGGCACATCGTTTAGCCAAACTACATAGGGCCTTTAGCGTTTTTCTATTTGACAAGTCCGGCAATATGTTATTGCAAAAAAGAGCACTTGAAAAGTACCATAGCCCAGGTTTGTGGACCAATACCTGTTGTAGCCACCCAAGGCCAGGTGAGTTGACCATTGATGCAGCAACAAGACGATTAAAAGAGGAAATGGGCATTGCCGCTTCCATTGAAAAAGCCTTTAGTTTTGTTTATAAAGCACCATTGGATCAGGGTTTAACCGAGCATGAATTGGACTATGTTTTTGTAGGTGAATATGAAGGGGTTATTTCGCCTAATAGTATGGAAGTATGTGACTATCTTTACATAAGTATTGAGGAACTACAGGAAAAAATTAAATCTTGCCCAGCACAATTTACTGTTTGGTTTAAGATTGCGTTTCCAAATGTGGTTAAATGGTATCAAGGTTTACAAGTAATTAATTAAATTTTTTATTATGTTATTTATAGGAGTAATGTTTTTGACTTTTGCCATCATGGAAGGTGTCACTTGGTTAACACATCGATATGTGATGCATGGTTTTTTATGGTATTTACATGAGGATCATCATCAGCCTACAGGTCATTTTTTTGAAAAGAATGATGCCTTTTTCTTAATTTTTGCCGTGCCTAGTATGGCTTGTATATTTTATGGAAATTTTGTTGGACCATTGTGGATTGCTGCAATTGGGACAGGTATTGCCATGTATGGATTTGCTTATTTCATCGTGCATGAGGTGATTATACATCAAAGAATCAAATGGTTTACTAAGTCTAATAATAGATATATCAAAGCCATTCGTTGGGCTCATAAAATGCACCATAAACATATGGGCAAAGAAGACGGAGAAAGTTTTGGAATGCTAATTGTAGCTAAAAAATATTGGGATAAAGTTAGACAGGACGAACGCATTCAAGCCAATGGATAATAAGGCGGATCATTCATATCAAGCTACTCATTACGATATCATCATTGCAGGTGCAGGATGTGCTGGACTGTCCTTATTATATTCTATTTTACGATCCCCAGTATTAAGTTCACAAAAAATTTTAGTGGTCGATAAATCATTTAAGAAATCAAATGATCGCACTTGGTGTTTTTGGGAAACCCATAATGGTAAATTTGATGCTTTGGTTTGCAAAAAGTGGGAACAAATTTCCGTCCATAAAAATGAATTCTCAACCACATTGCCTACTGCTCCTTTTACTTATAAAATGGTGGAGGGGATAGAATTTTACAAGCATGTCATGGACTTTGCAAAGCAGTTTACCAACCTGCATTGGCAGGAAGCCCATATAAGTTCGATTGATACAATTAATGAGGAGGCGATTGTTTATTGGGAGGGAGGTGCCGCACAAGGACGCAAAGTATTTTCTAGTATTTTTCCTATTGATGATTTATATGTCATTAGCCAATCTAAACAATCAACACCATTTTTATGGCAACATTTCAAAGGGCATTTAGTATCCTTTGAAGAAGCCGTTTTTGATGATCGTGTTGCCAGGTTAATGGATTTTAATGTTGATCAACATGGAGCCACCGCCTTTATGTATGTGCTTCCTTTAAGTGATAAAAAAGCATTGGTAGAATATACCTTGTTTTCCAAAACCTTGTTAAAGCCAGAAGCTTATTCGCAAGCAATTAACCATTATATACAAGCGCATTATCCTGCTATTCCCTATCAAATTATTCATGAGGAAATAGGAGCGATACCTATGACTACCCAGTCACTTGCTAAAAGTAAAGCACCTATTTATGTAATAGGGACTTTAGGAAATGCTGTAAAAGCAAGTACGGGGTATGCATTTCAGTTTATACAAGCGCAGGTCGATACAATTGTAAGCAATTTAGAACAAGGTGGCCCAATCCAGACAGAAGTTCAACAAACAAGGCATCAATTTTATGATGCAGTATTATTGTATATATTATACCATGATTTAATGGAGGGAAGCGAAATTTTCAAACGCATTTTTGAAAAAAATAGCATAGAGACCATTTTTAAATTTCTATCCAATACAAGTTCAATTTGGGAGGATATACGTATCATGCGTAGTTTGCCCACAAAAATTTTCTTACCAGCAGCCATCAAAGTATTATTTCGGCGGGGCTAATGTATTTGCTCATTTAGTTTAACTAAATTTGCAATAGGGCCTTGTCGTACAATGGTTAGTACAAGAATTTCCGAAGTTCTAAATCCCAGTTCGATCCTGGGCGAGGCTACAAATGCATACAACGAAGTTGAGGTATTGATTATGACAGAACGAACGAAGCTTGCTTCAGTTCGTGATGAAATAATCAATACAATTTAACAAACGTAGTTTGTTAAATGAGATGCTTTGGGTTAATCCAAAACGTAAAGTAGGCAGCCGAGCGAAGCGAGTGCTGTCAGCCTGGGCGAGGCTACAAATGCATTCAACGAAGTTGAAGTATTATTTAAAATGGTCCCTTATTCCAAAGTTTAACAGGTATTTCAGTGCCTAAATTTGTTAATAGCGTTTTGCGGAACTGTGCCACAATACGTTTGTAGGTTGTTATCATACTTATTTATCCCAAAACAGCCATTAGGTAACCCAATTAAAGTGTAAAAAGTACACATTAATTTAATAACGTATTCATAATCATTGTATTATAAGTTGCATAAATTCAGATAAAATTCAAGAACTTGCAAGACTAATCGGTTTTTAATGAAACAAGGATTGCTTGCTTTACTATTGCTTGTGGGGATAGGAATACCAACCTATGGACAAACAAATATTGGCCAAGCTAATGAATTGGTGAACTTACTTACCCAAAAAGTAAATCAAATTGTCGACAAAGCAATTATTTACAATTACTATTTAGGAGATGATTTATATACAGAGAAATCATTTATTAGTGATGCTAAATTAACCATCCTACAAAATAAGGTTAAGATCTATTATTATATTACGACACAAAAATATGATTTGCACACAAGCGCAATGATACGTTCTGAGTATGGTGCTTCTGTAGTTTTTGATCCAAGTTCCATTGAAACTGTAAATTTAAAAGGCAAGTACACCGACTATGCAAAATCCGAACTAGGATTATTGGTAATTAATTTTAATAAAGAAGTAGAGAAACATACTTACATACAAAAAAAGAAAAACGAGGATCCTTCTTTATTGGATAATCCATTGGTATATGAATTTGAATTGCCTTTTTTGAAATCGGATATTAGCAATCCTGCCGCGATTCAAAAAGCCTTGCTTGATTTAAAAAATACAACAAGTGCTTACATAAAATAAGGAACTGAATCATCCGATATTTTTTCTTCCTGATTCCAATAAGCCAAAGTAACTACATGGCCATCGGGGGTATGCAATGATCGGCCAAAGACTGCATTGGTGGGATTAAACCTTAGGTCCGTTACGCCTACTGTAAATGTACTGGGCGCAACAGGTTCTGGATTAGGAGTGGGTGCAGGCGCTGGTGCCATTTCACCATCCGCCACTGGAATAGCTGCGGGTGCAGGTGCTGCTTTGGGGGCAGGGCTTGCTACCACCACCACTTGGTATTTATTGAAGCTTAATAAATCTTTTAAAAATTGAACACGATCAGGGTGTACGTTCTTTTCAACTATGGAACATTTTATATTATCTAAATCTTCAAATTCGTGGTTCTTGTTAATTGCCATAAAATTTATTTTAAGTCGAATATTTTAAAATTTACACCCATTGATTAATCCATATTTTTTATAGTCCAAAGCTAATGGAGTGAATATAATCATATACCATACTTACAAGTCCCGTTACAATGACACCAACGACACAAATGTACATGGCGATTTTCGATACCACTGGTACAGTCATTTTTTCAATAGGAGTGGAGTTTTCATCCATGAAAATTGCTTTTACCACACTTAAATAATAGTAAAAGCTAATGACCATATTTAATGCGGCAAAAATAATGACACCATAATTTCCTTTTGCCGCCCCAGCCATTAATAAAAATAATTTTCCAAAGAAGCCAGCAGTAGGAGGAACCCCTGCTAAGGAGAATAAAGCAATAGTTAGTACCCAGGATAACATGGGGTTGTTTTTGTAAAAACCTTTAAAATCCGAAATATTTTCTTTGCCCGTTAACGCGCTCACCACTGATACCACTCCAAAAGCAGCAAGATTAGAGAATATATAAATTAGTACAAAGTAAATTAAAGAGGCCATTCCCGCTTGTGAACTACTCGAAATGCCAATTAAAATAAAGCCTACTTGTGCTATGGAAGAAAAGGCCAAAAAGCGTTTAAAATTATTTTGGCGTAATGCGAATAAATTGCCAATTAAAATAGTGGCTGCAGCCAATACCATTAATATTAAATACCAGCTACTCGCCAAGGGCGTAAATACTTTGTATAAAATATTGACCAAGGTGAATAAAACAGCTGCTTTTGAAATAACGGATAAAAAGGAAGTAACCGCTACTGGGGATCCTTCATACACATCCGCTGTCCATAAGTGAAAGGGTACTGCTGATATTTTAAAGGCAAATCCAGTTACCAATAAAATAAAGGCAAATAATTGCAATGGATTTCCATTAAGGTGCGCTGTAATAATTGAAAAGCTTAAAGTACCTGTTGTGCCATATAAAAATGAAATACCTAACAAAAGAATTGCAGAAGAAAATGCAGAAGACAGTATTAGTTTCATGGCTGCCTCTGATGATTTACGCTTGGTCAAATCAAAATTAGCAGCAGCAGCCAAAGGTATAGTGGACATTTCTAACCCTAAGTAAAACATTAATAAGTTGCCACTTGAAATCATAAAGAACATACCTAACAATGAGGTTAAAGTAAGTAAGTAAAATTCAATGACATTATTATTGTTTTTTAACCATGCATAGGACTGCATGGAAATAAGTAGTACAGCTAGATTTAATAAATTTTTTTCAAAAACAATTAATGTATTGGTATTGAACATCCCATTGAATAGTTCACCTGTTTCATGACAACAAAATCCCGCAACCAAATTAACAAGCAATGCTACGTTGATGAAGTTTAAAATACTTTCATTACTTCTGTCTTTGCCTAATTTAATAAAAAGCAATAGGAATATCAATGCAGCGAGCAATAATTCCTGTCTTAAATGTAATAATATGGTATAGTTCATCTTTCTAAAAATTCTATTTATAATTCGTTATGCGTTTATTTCAATTTTATCTATACAATTTTATTTGCCAACCACCACTTTACCTAATTGCACCATAATGGCATCGGTGCTTGGCATAATTAAATGATTAATTAAAAATGGCGCAAGCCCAATAATTAAAATACCAGCAATCAAAAGGATGGCAGCTAATTTTTCATTCCAAGTCGCATCCGATAAAACGGCATGTTCGGCACTAATGGGTCCCATAATGGCACGACCAGTTGCTCTTAAAATATATACAGCTGTTACGACAATGGAAGCGCCAGATAAAACAGTTGCTAATCGGTAAGCGCCATTTGGATTTTGCCAGGAACCCACAAAAACAGTCATCTCTGCCACAAATCCACTAAAGCCAGGTAAACCTAAGGAACATAAACCTGCAATTACAAACACGGTACTAATAAAAGGCATGGCTTTTAACAAACCGCCTAATTGTGCAACCAATCGGGTATGCGTTCTGCTATAAATCATTCCAATGGCAGCAAAGAAAAGGGCGGTCATTAATCCATGGGACACCATTTGTATTACCGCTCCATTAATGGATGTTTTATTCAACATACCAATACCCAAAATTACAAACCCACAGTGACTAATGGAGGAGTAGGCATTAATGTATTTTAAATCGGTTTGCATCATTGTGGCAAAAGCACCATAAATAATTGCAATGGTGGCTAGTAAAATAATAATCCATGAATAACTGTGTGCCGCATCAGGCATTAAAGTAGCAATTCGTAAACAACCATAACCACCTAATTTCATAGAGATGCCTGCTAAGAACATGCTGGCTGCTGTTGGTGCAGAAGCATGACCATCGGGTACCCAGGTATGAAAAGGAAATAATGCAGCAAATACGCCAAAGCCTAGGAAGGCAAATGGGAAAAAGAATTTTTGAACGCCCACTGGAATTCCATGTTGAGTGATTTGTACAATATCAAAAGATTGGGTGTTATAATAAATACCAAATAGTCCTACCATAACAAGTGCCGAGCCCGCCATTAACATTAAAGCTAGTTTCATGGCACTTTTTGTTTTATCTCCACTTCCCCAAATACCAATTAATAAAAATTTAGGGATCACCGCTACTTCTAAGAAAAAAAATAAAGTGAAAAGATCTAAAGAGATAAAAAAGCCATAGGCACCTATGCTTAATAATACCAATAAGAAAAAGTATTCTTTACTTAACTCTTCCATGGTCCAAGAAACCAATATGCCGGCTACTACAATTACCGAAGTCAATAAAATCATGGATAATGCAATTCCATCTATCCCAATATGGTAATGAATATTCAAGGCTTTAAACCAGGTTTGGTCCGATTCAAATAAATAGGTAGCCTTATTACCTGCTGCTCTTTCTGCTAAGAATGAATTTAATAACATACCTGCAAGGCCTAGTTGCACCACAGCGCCCGTTAAGCCTATCACTCTTATTTGTTGTAAACCCTTTGCTAGTAGTATTAGTACTGCCGTGAGTAAGGGGATTAATATTAGTAATGTCAAATTCATCATGATATAGTGCGTTGGTTGGTAGGTTTAATTTTATTTCCAGATATACATTAACAATATTGAAATTGCGACTACGCCTCCAAAAAAGTAAAGTGCATAGTTTTGAACTTTACCAGATTGTAGTCCTTTCATTAAGGATGCAATTTTTGCAGTGGTGGAAGCTAATAATTGCATAAATCCATCTACAATATTTTTATCGGCCCAAGCAATGGGCTGACCTATAAAAGGGAATATTATCTTTTTTGTAATAAATAAATATACTTCGTCAACATAAAACTTTTTATAGGCTGCGGTATAGAATCCACCAAAAGCAGTAGCTACTTTATCAGATTTCTCATTTTGATTTTTATAAAAACTGGCAGCTAGTAAAATGGCTAAAACAGATAAGACCACCGGGGCAATAGAAAATACCCAATCAATATGTGTTGCTAATGCTTTGCCGTCGGCGGTAACTAATTGAGAAAAAGGAATAAAGCCCACACCTACAGCGCAAGTAGCAAGAATGATTAAAGGTAATTTCATCGTCCAAGTGCCTTCGCCATGATCATGATTATCCTGACTATTATTGCCATCTGCAGCTAAATTGTGACTATTGTGATCCTGTACTGTGTCGCTTGCTTCCTTACTCCAGAATATATTAAAGTATAAACGGAACATATAAAAGCTTGTTAAGGCTGCGGTAAATAAAGCAATACCATAAATGATTTTATTTTCATGAAAAGCAGCCGTTAAAATTTCTTCCTTACTAAAGAAGCCTGCAAAAGGAGGGATACCTGCAATGGCTAAGCAAGCAATTAAAAATGC
>JACCDH010016769.1_pt1 | contig 10521 bp, 8 predicted proteins | sample 7442481 | NCBI WGS metagenome assembly JACCDH01 (sample SAMN15323433, study PRJNA562643) | freshwater metagenome | isolation source: river surface water | place: USA:Blue River Watershed | collected 2017-08-15
CGCTGCGGCATCGGCCATGATCGATTTCCTGCGCCAGCATGTACCGGCAGGGAAATGGCCGATGTGCGGCAATTCCATCTGTCAGGACCGGCGCTTCATGGCCCGGCACATGCCGACGCTGGAAGCCTTCTCCACTACCGGAATCTGGATGTCTCGACGCTTAAGGAACTCTGCCGTAGGTGGAAGCCGGCGCTGATCGCCGGGTTCAAGAAACATCAACTGCACACGGCGCTGGCCGATATCCGCGAATCCGTGGAAGAGCTGCGCTACTACCGCGAGCATTTCATTCAGGCCTGAGGACGGGCACAGGCTGCAGCAGCGGCTGTAGCGGCCGCAGCGGCCGGTATGAGGGGCGCCCCCGCGCCTGCCTAGTGCAGGCCAGCTTTCTTGTGCGCCAGCCAGAAGCGCTGGATCTGCGGGATTGACGCTTCGATCTCGACCGCGAGCTTGTGGCATTTGAGCGGGTCATCGACCAGCGCGAGTTCTTCCTCCTCGATTTCTTCCGCGCCCAGCAGGTAGATTGCCCTCAGCAGGCCCGATTGCGGTGAGTCTTTCAGCGGCTGCCACGCGGCCTCGCGCAGCTGCATGCCTTCGGTAAAGCCCCAGGCCCAGGTCTCGGCATCCAGCACGGGCTTGCCTTTCCATTGCAGCTCGCAGAACAGGGGCTCGAAATCCTTGGGCGCCACTGCAAAGGTCAGCACGATGTCTTCGAGCACGCGCTCGACGAGACGACGAATGCGCTGCTCCTGCGCAGGATTGCGGAATTCGGGCGCATCCTCAGGGTCTGGCCCCCAGATGCGTGGCCACCATTCATCCACGGGAACGGGCTCGGGTCCGATGGCGATCGCGGTCAGGTAGCCATGCAGGGCATCCATGGTCATCGCTTCATCGGTGCATTGCGCCGACATCAGGAATTGATCGAGTTCCTCGAACTCCTTGTCGGACATCAGCTGTTCTTCAGGCATGGTCAGGGTTCCTATGGTTCAGCGCGCAGTGTACCGCCTGACGCGATCGCGTCCCACAGAGAAGACTACAATCATGCACATGGATTCTCTGCCCGAACACTCATTCGCCGGTCTCGAGCCCGGTATCGTGCTGGATGCGCTCGACACACTGGGCCTGTACAGCGATGGCCGCCTGCTGGCGCTCAATAGCTATGAGAACCGCGTCTATCAGGTCGGCATGGAACAGGGCGCGCCGCTGATCGTGAAATTTTATCGGCCGCGACGCTGGAGTGACGAAGCGATCCTCGAAGAACATCAGTTCGCACGCGAACTGGTTGAGCACGATATTCCGGTCGTGCCGCCGCTGGCCTTTGCTGATCGCACCCTGCACGCGCATCAGGGCTATCGTTTTGCGGTGTTCGCCCGACAGGGCGGACGCACGCCCGAGCTGGATCAGCCCGGTACACGCGAATGGATAGGTCGCTTCATGGGGCGCATTCATGCGGTGGGTGGCGTGTCGGCCTACACGGCGCGGGGCACGCTGGACACTCAGAGCTTTGGCGAGCAGCCGCGCGACTGGCTGCTCGCCAACGAGATCATTCCCGCCGAACTGCGGGAAGTCTGGGCCGGCGTCAGCGCGCAGGCGCTGGACGGCGTGCGCCGCTGTACCGACCGTGCGGGCGCGATCCGCAGGCGGCGCTTGCATGGCGATTGCCACAGCGGCAATCTGCTCTGGACAGACGACGGCCCGCATTTCGTCGATCTGGACGACAGCCGGATGGGGCCGGCCATTCAGGATCTCTGGATGCTGCTGTCGGGCGAGCGCGATGAGATGAGCCGGCAACTGGCCGACCTGCTGGCGGGCTATGAAGACTTTTGCGAGTTTCAGCCGCGCGAGCTGTATCTGGTCGAGGCGCTGCGCACGCTGCGGCTGCTGCACTATTCGGCATGGCTGGCCATGCGCCGGGACGATCCGGCGTTCAGGCTGGCGTTTCCGTGGTTTGGCTCGGTGCGCTACTGGCAGGATCGCATCCTCGAACTGCGCGAGCAGGTCGCGCTGATGGATGAGCCGCCCCTCTGGCCGGTTTGATTGGAGTCAATTTTTTTGCATCATCGGTTTGTTATAGTGCGTTGAACTTACAGTGCGTTGAACTTACAGTGCGTTGAACCATAGTGCGTTGAACCTTCATCAATCTGTCTCCTCATTACCGGGGGTAGTCATGTTCAAAAAAATTCTGGTGCCGACCGACGGCTCACCCGTGTCAGAGAAGTCCGCGCGCGCCGCGATCGAGTTTGCTGCGTCGACCCAGGCCAGCGTGGTGGTGCTGGCGGTCGCGCAGTTGTATCCGTACATGCTGATGCCCGAGGCGGGTGCGATGGTCGATCTGTCGGTGTATGAAGAAGCGCAGGATCAGGCTGCGCGCCAGCACGCGGACGCGGTAAAGCAGCTGGCGGATGACGCGAAGGTCGCTTGCGAGGCAGTGGTCACGCGCGGCGTGCATCCGTATGAAGAAATACTCACCGTGGCGCGCGATCACCAGTGCGACGTCGTGTGGATTGCCTCCCATGGCCGACGGGGCCTCGACAAGCTCCTGCTGGGCAGCGAGACCCAGCGGGTACTGGCGCACGCGAATCTGCCGGTGCTGGTGTATCGCTGATCTAATGCGCCATCAGCACGGGCAGGGTCATCGCGTCGAACATCTCCCGGGTAGCGCCGCCCAGCAGCAATTCCCTGAACCGCGTATGGCCGAACGCGCCCATCACCAGCAGCTCTGCGCCCAGGTCTGAACACATCGAGAGCAGGGTCTCGCCGATCTCTGCGCGGGTGTCCCGCGTCAGCACCTCGACACGCACCCCATGACGCGACAAATACAGTGCCATGTCAGCGCCGGGCCGCTCGCCATGCACGTCCGGTCGCTCGCCGGGATTCAGGCTGACCAGACCCACCCGGCGCGCGCGTTTCAGCAGCGGCAGCGCACCTGCAATCGCACGCGTCGCGGGCAGGCTGCCATCCCAGGCCACCACGACCTCATCCGGCAGCTTGCTGTGCCGATAGACACTGGGCACGACCAGCACCGGGCGCACGCAATTCATCACCACGGATTCAGGGAAACTCGGCAGCAGACCCGGCACGCCGGCCGATGCGTCGAACTGTCCGATCACCACCAGATCCGCATAGCGGGACTGCAGGCTGAGACCGCCCACCGCATCATCATCCATCAGGCGGGTTTCGACGGACACTAGCGGCAGCGCTTCCATCAGGCGGGTGAAGCGCTCAAGGCTGTGCCCGGCATACTGGCGGAGCGCGCGCACATGATGGTCGAACGCGGGATCATGCTGGCTGAATGCACCGGCCTCGAAGACAACCCGTGAAATGCCCGTCATTGCCGTGCCGGTCAGGTGCGCCTGTGCGGCGTCGGCCAGCGCTGCGGCAAGCCGCACCCGCTCGTCAGAGGACGGAGACTGATCGACGTGCACCAACAGGGTTTTGTAGGCCATGGCGGATCCTTGATAGTCGTATGTCTATGTGTGTCTGTTCTTGTTCGGGCAGACAGGCAGAGGGCGGACGGGTCGGATGTCCGGCCATCACTGCCTGCTGCGTAGGGTAAGGTGGCGGCAAGCCCTCGTCCACAGCATGTGCCGGGGTGGGTACGGATTGTTTTTGTAAAATTTGACTCAGGTCAAGTCGGTTAGCCCGGGAGGACTGCGATCCTCGCGCGATTCAGTCCTTCTCTGTCACAGCACGCATCGCCGATGAGCATACGCAATCTCCAGTATCTGTTTACGCCCAAGTCTGTCGTGCTGATCGGCGCCAGTGATCGCCTGCACAGTGTGGGCGCGACAGTGCTGGCCAACCTGCTCGCCGGGCGCGCGGATGAGGACCTCAGCAACAAGGTATTCGCCGTCAATCCCCGCTACCGCGAGCTGCTCGGCCTGACGGTCTATCCCGATATCGCCAGCCTGCCGCTCGCGCCGGAGCTGGCCATCCTCGCCACGCCGCCGCAGACCGTGCCCGCGCTGATCGCGCAGCTGGCCGAGAAAGGCACCCGCGCCGCTATCGTGCTGTCGGCCGGCATGCAGGCCGATCATGGGGATGGCCGCAGTCACCGGCAGGCGATGCTCGATGCCGCGCGGCCATCGGTGCTGCGCATTCTCGGGCCGAATTGTGTGGGACTCATCTCGCCGCGCAGCCGGCTCAATGCGAGTTTCGCGCACACCGATGCACTCCCCGGCAAGATCGCCTTTGTCTCGCAGTCCGGTGCGCTGCTGACGGCGATGCTGGACTGGGCCCGCTCGCGTGGCATCGGCTTTTCCTATTGCGTGTCGCTGGGCGATGTGGCGGACGTGGATTTCGGCGATGTGCTCGATTATCTGGCCACGGATGTCGAGACCCGCGCCATCCTGCTGTACGTCGAGGACATCCGCGGTGCGCGCAAATTCATGTCTGCGGCGCGTGCGGCGGCGCGCAGCAAACCGGTGTTGGTGGTGAAGGTTGGACGTGCGCCCGAGGGCGCGCGTGCGGCCGCCTCGCACACCGGCGCACTCACCGGCGTGGATGCGGTCTATGACGCTGCCTTTCGGCGCGCCGGCATGCTGCGCGTGATGACGACCGAGGCCCTGTTTGATGCGGTCGAGACGCTGGCGCGCGCGCGTCCCCTGGTTGACGAGAACCTCCTGATCCTCACCAACGGCGGCGGACCGGGCGTGATGGCCACCGATGCGCTGATGCTCGCGGGCGGCAAACTCGCCACGCTGTCAGAGACCACACGGCAGGCATTGGATCAGGTGCTGCCTGCGAACTGGTCGCATGGCAATCCGGTGGACATCATCGGCGATGCCCCGGCCGAGCGCTACCGGCAGGCGCTGTCCATCCTCCTCGAAAACCAGCCGGACGATCCGCTGCTGTTCATTCATGCGCCGACCGCGATCGTGCCCAGCATCGACATTGCGCGCGCGGTCGCACCACTGGCGCAGCAATCGGATCAGCTGATGATTGGCTGCTGGATGGGCGACGCAGCCGTTGCCGAGGCACGCCAGCTGTTTGCGCAGGCTGGTATACCTCAGTTCAGCACGCCGGAGCGGGCGGTGCAGGCTTTTCTGCAGGTGGTCGAGTACCGGCGCAATCAGCGCCTGCTGATGCAGGTGCCGTCGGCCGATCTGCTCAGCGATCCGATGGACATTCGCGCGGCACGCACGCTGATTGATCAGGTCATTGCCGAAGGACGCACGATGCTGACCGAACCCGAGGCCAAGGCGCTGATGACCGCCTGCCGGATCCCGGTCGTCGCAACGCGTGTCGCCGCCACGCCTGCCGAGGCGCGTCAGCTGGCCGCAGAGATCGGCTTCCCGGTGGCGGTGAAGGTGCTCTCGCCGGACATCAGCCACAAGACCGAGGTCGGTGGTGTGATGCTCGACCTGAAGGATGGCGATGCGGTGGAAGCCGCCGCGCGCGCGATCGGGCAGCGGCTGCAGCAGCTGCGACCCGGCGCGCGGCTGGCCGGCTTTTCAGTGCAGTCGATGGTGCGGCGTCCGGATGCCGAGGAGCTGATTGTCGGCATCAGCTCGGATCCGGTGTTCGGGCCGGTCGTGCTGTTCGGGCAGGGCGGCATCTCGGTCGAGGTGATGAGCGATCATGCGCTCGCGCTGCCGCCACTGAACACCGTGCTCGCGCAGGACCTGATTTCGCGCACGCGGGTCTCGACGCTGCTGCGCGGCTACCGCAACCGGCCGCCGGTCGATATGGGGGCGCTCTGTCATTTGCTGATTCAGGTGAGCCAGATCGCGGCCAGTCTGCCCGAGGTGATCGAGCTCGACCTGAATCCGGTGCTGGCCGATGCCGGCGGCGTGATCGCGCTGGATGCGCGCGTTCGCGTCGCGCCGCTGACCACCCGCCGCGCAGATGACCGGCTGGCGATACGGCCGTATCCGCAAGAGCTGGAGCAGTGGGTGCAGTGGCTGGGCAAGCCGCTGCTGTTGCGCCCGATACGCCCTGAGGATTGCGACGCGCATCAGCGATTTTTCAAGGCGCTCGATCCGGTCGATGTGCGCTTCCGGATGTTCATGCACATGCGTGAGCTGCAGCCCTCGCAACTCGCGCGCATGACCCAGATCGATTACGACCGGGAGATGGCCTTCATCGCCGTGCGCCAGCGCGACGATGGCGATGACGAGACGCTCGGCGTGGTGCGTGCCGTCGCCGATCCCGACAACCGGGATGCCGAGTTCGCGATCATCATCCGCTCCGATCTGAAAGGCATGGGTCTCGGTCAGATGCTGATGACCAAGCTGGTCGATTACTTCCGGCGGCGCGGCACGCAACGCATCGTCGGTGAAACCTTGCCGGACAATCAGGCATTGCTGGATCTTGTGCGTGGTTTTGGCTTTCAGGCACGCTTCGAGCCGACCCGGGACACGGTCGAGCTGCACCTCGATCTTCAGCCGCAGCGAGCGGAGTAACCGCAGTCACCGCCGCAAGCGCATCCGCTGCCTGCGCCGCTTGCGCTGAGCAGGGAGCGCAGAGGTGACCACCACGACCGCTCTTTGTCAGGCAGGCATGACCGACAGCGCAGCATCTTTCAAATGCTTCAACAGGAATTACCGATGACCGGGCGATTGTGCGAACTGCCCGGTCAGTTTTGACTTAAGTCAAGGTAATTACCGTGGCGCATCCCTAGACTTGCCGCCAGCCTGAGAGCTGCGTCCCGACCCGGTGAGCGGATGGCTGGAGCCCGTAAAGATGAGCGTTTCGACAATAGCCTTGCCTCAGATACCGCTGACGCATCGCGTCGAGTTCGATGCCGACCTGATCAGCCGCCTGAGCCAGTCCGGCCCCCGGTATACGTCCTATCCGACGGCCGACCGTTTCACGGGCAGCTTCGGTTACCGCGACTATCTGCAGGCGGTCACGCAGGCGCGCGGTCGGGGCGGACGGCATCCGTTGTCGCTCTATCTGCACATTCCTTTTTGCGACACCGTTTGCTATTACTGCGGCTGCAACAAGATCGTCACGAAGAACCGCGACAAGGCCGCGACCTACCTCGGTTATCTGAAGCGCGAGATCGAGATGCAGGGCAAGCTGTTCGCCGGCGCCAATCAGGTAGAGCAGCTGCATTTCGGCGGCGGCACGCCGACCTATCTGTCCGACGAGCAGATGCTGGACCTGATGCACCATATTCGTCGCTGGTTCCAGCTGACCGACGACGAAAAGGGGGAGTACTCGATCGAGGTCGATCCGCGCAGCGTGTCGGCCGAGCGCATTCACCGGCTGCGCGGACAGGGGTTCAACCGGATCAGCCTCGGCGTGCAGGATTTCGATCCGGAAGTGCAAAAGGCGGTCAACCGCATCCAGCCCGAAGCCATGACCCTCGAGGTCATGCGCGCGGCGCGCGACGCCAGATTCCGCTCGGTCAGTGTCGATCTGATCTATGGCCTGCCGAGACAGAGCCTGAGCTCGATGGCGCAGACGCTGTCCAAGGTGATCGCCGCGAATCCCGACCGCATCGCGGTCTATCATTACGCGCACCTGCCGCACCTGTTCAAGCCGCAGCGTCGGATTCACGAAGCGGAATTGCCGGGCTCCGAGGTCAAGCTCGACATGCTGGCCATGTGCATCAAGCGGCTCAATGAGGCGGGCTATGTGTATATCGGCATGGATCATTTTGCCAAGCCGGATGATGAGCTCGCCGTCGCGCAGCGTCAGGGACGACTGCACCGGAATTTTCAGGGCTACTCGACCCATGCCGAGGCCGATCTGGTCGCCTGCGGCGTATCCTCGATCAGCTCGGTCGGGCTCTGCTACAGCCAGAATGTCAAGACGCTCGAGGAATACTACGACCGACTCGATCAGGGCGAGCTGCCGGTCGCGCGCGGTTACAAGCTCACGATGGATGATGTGCTGCGCCGTTTCATCATTCAGATGCTGATGTGTAATTTCGAATTGTCGATTCGCTCAATCGAACAAGCGTATCCGATCACCTTCAGCACCTATTTCGCATCCGAGCTCGAGCAGCTGCAGGAACTGGCCGGGCTGGGGCTGCTGACGATGGATGAGGAGTGGATCAGCATCAGCCTCAAGGGCCGCTTGCTGATCCGTAATGTCTGCTTGGTCTTTGACCGCCATCTGCAGCAGGCGCGACGGTTACAATCCGAGCCTGTCCGCTATTCGCGCACCGTCTGAGGCCCTGATTCACGAGTGAATTCCATTGCGCTATTCCCGCTATTCCCACTGTTCCTGATCGGCCTGCTTGGCGGGGTGCATTGCGCGGGCATGTGCGGCGGCATCGTCGGCGCGTTTTCCGTCGCCACGCAGCGCCGTGCGTTTCCCCTGCCCGTGCTCACCCAGACCCAAAGGCTGAGTCAGGCCGCCGAGGGTGGCTTGCGCGTGCTGATGTTCAACCTCGGCCGCATGGCCAGTTATCTGATCGCCGGCGCGCTGGCCGGCCTGCTGGGCAGTATTCCTGCGATGCTCAATATCGCTGTCGTCCAGCGCGGCGCGTACTGGCTGGCCAACCTGATGCTCGTAGCGCTTGGCCTCACGCTGATGAATGCCTGGCATGGCCTGTCGCACGTGGAGGCGCTGGGCCAGTGGCTGTGGCGTCGTGTGCAGCCGTTGCTGCGTCATTTTCTTCCGGTAGAGACCGCATGGCAGGCGGCGGCGCTTGGCGCCCTGTGGGGCTGGGTGCCTTGCGGTATGGTCTACAGTGTGCTGATGACAGCACTGCTCACAGGTTCTGCCGCGCAGGGCGCGGGCGTGATGCTGGCGTTCGGACTCGGTACGCTGCCGCTGTTGTTCTCCATGGGCATGCTCGGCACCCGACTTCAAACCCGGCTGCAACAGCCGCGTCTGCGCGCGCTGACCGGCGCGGTCGTGCTGGCCTTCGGGCTGCTGGGCCTGTATCGCGCCGCCACCGGTGTGTCGCATGGCTGGCTGGATGCGCTGTGCATCACGCCGCCACTTTGATCGTGTCCGAATGAGTACGGCGACCCCACTGACGATTGATGAGACGGGCTGTTTCCATTGCGGCCTGCCCGTGCCTGCCGGCAGTCACTGGACGGTGCGCATCGATGAGACCGACCAGCCGATGTGCTGCCCCGGCTGCGAGGCCGTGGCCCGCACCATTGTCGACAATGGCCTGACCGATTACTACCGCAACCGACAGATTCTGCCGACCGGCGTTGCCGAACCCGTCCCCGATGCGCTTCGCCTGTACGACACCCCGGAGCTGGCTGCGCAATTCAGTAACCGCGAGGGCGGCGGCGAAGCGACGCTGTCCGTCGAGGGCATACGCTGCGCGGCCTGCGTGTGGCTGATCGAGCGCCGCCTCGCGCGGGTGCCCGGGCTGCAATCGGCTGACCTGAATGTCGCCACCGAAAAACTTCAGGTGCGCTGGGATCCCGCGCAATGCAAGCCCAGCGACATCCTGCAGGCAGTGCGCGAGGTCGGCTATGTCGCGTATCCGTTCGATCCCATTCAGCATGGCGAGCTGCTGCGCAAGAATGCGCGCTCGATGTTCAAACGGCTGTTCGTCGCCGGCCTGTCGATGATGCAGGTGATGATGTATGCGGTGCCGGTCTATATGGCCGAGGCCGGCGAGATCGAGCCCGACATGGAGCAGCTGATGCGCTGGGCGAGTTTCTGGCTGACGCTGCCGGCGGTGCTGTACTCGGCGCAGCCGTTTTTCCGGGGAGCGTGGACTGATCTCAGGCAGCGCGCGCTCGGTATGGATGTGCCGGTCGCGCTCGGCATTGCGGCCGCGTTCATCGGCAGTAGCTGGTCGATCATCACGGGGCAGGGCGATGTGTATTTCGACTCGGTGACGATGTTCATTTTTCTTCTGCTGGCCAGTCGCTATCTGGAACTGGTCGCCCGCCGGCGTGCTGCCGGATCCCTCGAGACGATGCAGCATGCACTGCCCGGCTCGGCATGGCTGCTGAATAATTTTCCGGCCAGCCGCGACACGCGCATGGTGGCCGCTGCGACCTTGCGCACCGGCGATCTGGTGCTCGCCAAGCCCGGCGAGGCGATTCCTGCCGACAGCGTGATCGTCGAGGGCGAGACCAGCGTGGATCTGTCCCTGCTGACCGGCGAGAGCCAGCCCCAGCCCCGGCGCGCAGGCGAGTCGGTCGCGGGTGGAGCGATCAACATCAGCCAGCCGGTGGTGCTGCGGGTGGAAAAAGTCGCGAAAGACAGCACGCTCTCTGCACTGATACGTTTGATTGAGCGCGCCGGGCAGGGCAAGCCAAAGATCTCGCAATGGGCTGACCGCGTGGCGGCATGGTTCGTCGCCGGGCTGCTGCTGCTTGCACTGGCAGTGCTGGCCTTCTGGAGCTGGCATGAGGCATCGCGCGCGTGGCCGATCGCGATCGCGGTGCTGGTGGTGTCCTGTCCGTGCGCGCTGTCGCTGGCCACACCGTCGGCGCTGGCCGCCGCGACCGACCGCTTGCTGCGCCAGGGCGCGCTGATCATGCAGCCGCATGTGCTGGAGACACTGCACCGCGCGACCCATGTCGTGTTCGACAAGACCGGCACGCTGACCGAGGGGCGCCCCGGCCTGCAGGAGATCCGACTGCTGGGCGC
>JACCDH011108638.1_pt1 | contig 10521 bp, 8 predicted proteins | sample 7442481 | NCBI WGS metagenome assembly JACCDH01 (sample SAMN15323433, study PRJNA562643) | freshwater metagenome | isolation source: river surface water | place: USA:Blue River Watershed | collected 2017-08-15
ATTCAGCAATCGTCAAACCACTCAAGGCAACACGCGCACGTGCTCAAGGAGGTTCATTCATTTGACCGAAAACGAAAGTTGCCTTTGATTCTTTTAATTCTTCTAAGTTTACTTTACTTAAATCCCATCCACCTTCTTCCATGCTATGTTTGAAAGCATCACCATATTTCATAATGCCTGCTTCAATCATCTCACGTAATAAGTCATTCCCCTCACGTGTTCTTTCTCCTACACCCGCGAATACGGACAATCCACCGTGTCCTTTTGCGATATTGTTAATCAACTCTTGAATCAATACTGTTTTACCTACACCCGCACCACCAAACAAACCAATCTTACCACCTTTTGCGTATGGTTCGATCAAGTCAATTACTTTGATACCAGTAAACAACACTTCAGTTGCTGTACTTAAGTCTTCAAACTTTGGAGGATTTGCGTGAATCGCACGACCATTGCTTTTATCTAATTGTGGTAAACCATCAATGGCATCACCTGTTACATTGAACAAACGACCATTGATACCTTCTCCAATTGGCATTGAAATGGGTTTACCCAAATCAACCACTGCCATTCCTCTTACTAAACCTTCGGTACCATCCATCGCAATAGCACGAACGCTATCTTCTCCTAGATGTTGTTGTACTTCAAGTACCAATTTTTCACCACCTGGTCTTGTAATTTCTAGTGCGTTGTAGATTTCTGGAAGTGCATTTTGATTGTCAAATTGCACATCCACTACTGCACCAATAACTTGTTTTATTTTACCTGTTGTTGCCATAATATTCGGTTTCGGCTGCAAAGGTATGATTTTGCCGGTTTATTGCAAAAATTGTAGGTATATAATTGCAGCTAAAATTCCCCCCACAATAGGTCCAATCACCGGAATGAAGGCATAGCCCCAATCACTAGGGCCTTTTCCCCTTATAGGAAGGACAAAATGCATGATTCTTGGCCCCAAATCTCTGGCTGGATTAATAGCCCAACCCGTGGGTCCTCCTAATCCAAAGCCTATTCCAGCCACCAAAAGGGAGACTGGAAGGGCGGACATGGCCCCCATTTCTATCCCTGCGGGTTTAATAAAAAAGATGCCTAGTAGAAATACGAAACTGGCAAGGGTCTCCACGATAAAATTTTGTTTCAAATCGCGGATGGAAGGACCGGTCGCAAAACAAGCCAATTGATCTCCTGCTATTTCAGATGCATTGAATTGTGGTTTATAAACCATCCAAACCACAAAGGCACCGATCATTGCTCCTAGTATCTGAGCAAGAATATAAGCTGGTACCAGGTCCCAATTAAATTTTCCTGCTGTGGCCAAGGCAATAGTCACTGCAGGATTTAAATGACCTCCACTAATGCCGGATGTCATATACACTCCCACAAAAACGGCAATCATCCAACCCATCACAATAGCAATCAAACCCCCATTGTGCCCTTTGGTTTTTGGAAGGACCACATTGGCCACAACTCCATTTCCAATGATAATGATAACAGTGGTACCCATTAATTCCGCAATAAATGGACTCATAAAAAAAGTTTTAAAATATATAAATAGAGTTTCTTAAAAATAGTTTGACATTACCAATTATTTGTGGCCTTAATCGCCCTCTGCCATCCCTGAATGTGTTCACTTGTTTTTTCTTTGGATAAGCTTGGCATAAAAATTTTATCTATCTGCCATTTAGAGCTTAATTCCTCCAAATCTTTCCAAAATCCCACTGCCAATCCCGCTAAATAAGCAGCACCCAATGCCGTGGTTTCAACCATAATTGGTCGAATCACTTTTGTTTCAACAATATCCGCTTGAAATTGCATGAGCATATTATTGTGCGTAGCCCCTCCGTCTACTCTTAATTCTACAAAAGGAATACCTGCATCTGCCTCCATCGCTTTTAACAAATCGAAACTCTGATATGCAATGCTTTCTAAAGCTGCACGTGCGATATGTGCAGAGGTTGTACCCCTTGTAATGCCTACAATGGTTCCTCTTGCATGTTGATTCCAGTAAGGTGCACCTAATCCAGCAAAAGCAGGAACCATATACACCCCATCGGTATCATTTACTTCATTGGCCAAGTCCTCTACATCACTCGATTTTCTAATTAAATGCAAACCATCTCTTAACCACTGCACAACAGCACCACCAATAAAAACACTTCCCTCCAACGCATAATAGGTTTTCCCATTTATTTGCAAAGCAATGGTGGTCAATAAATTGTTTTGGGAGCGCACTGCTTTTTCTCCTGTATGCATTAACATACAACAGCCTGTTCCATAGGTATTCTTTACCATGCCAGGCGCTGTGCACATTTGACCAAACAAAGCAGCCTGTTGATCTCCTGCAATACCCGCTATGGGAATTTCATGATTGGTAAATAATTGATTCGTATGTCCATATATTTCACTACTGCTTTTTACAGTAGGTAAAATAGAGGCAGGGATATCTAATAATTCCAATAATTCGGTATCCCATTCCAATGTGTGAATATTAAATAACATGGTTCTAGATGCATTGGTTGCATCGGTTACATGCACATTTCCATTGGTTAATTTCCAAACCAACCAGGTATCAATCGTGCCAAAACAAAGTTCTCCTTTGGCAGCTAAATCTCTTGCGCCGGCTACATGATCCAAGATCCATTTTATTTTGGAGCCGGAAAAATAAGCGTCAATGACCAATCCTGTTTTTGCCTGGATGAGTCCTGCATTTCCAGCGGCTTTTAAAGTATCGCAAAATGCAGCAGTTCTTCGGTCCTGCCACACAATGGCATTGTAGATAGGAATCCCCGTTTTTTTATTCCAAACCACCGTTGTTTCTCGTTGATTGGTAATGCCAATGGCGGCAATATCAGTCAAGGCTAAATTCTGCTTGCTGATAGCTTCACTTGCAACTCCAATTTGGGTACTCCAAATTTCCATCGCATCATGTTCTACCCAACCTGGCTGAGGAAAATGTTGCGTAAATTCTTTTTGTGCAATCCCATGAATTTGACCTTGATGATCAAATAAGATAGCACGACTACTCGTAGTTCCCTGATCAAAGGATAAGATATATTTTGACATTACAATCGTTTAATAGATTGTAATATAAAAAAAGAAATGCAGAAAAAGAAACGGGGAGTTATCTTCTATTCTTCAACCAATTCTCTGGATCCAAAAACGATCCTTTGTCATTACTAATCATAAACAATAATGCTCCTTCCCCATCCAAGTTAATGCCAGAACGACCTAACAGTGTACCTCCTCTCACTTCCTGCCCTACAGATACACTTATGCTGCTTAAATGACTATATGTTGAAAAATATTTCCCATGCTGAACAAACACTGTTAAATCTCCATTAATATCCCCCGTATATTTCACAACTCCATTGGCAATACTCTTTACAGCAGTCCCCTTTGGAACTGCCAATTCAATCCCGTCACTTTTACGATTTAATTTAGTGCCTGGGATATTCTCAACACCAAAATGAATATATACATTTCCTTTGTCCACTGGCCAAGGCAAAGCTCCTTTGTGTTGCTCTATGGAAATAGAAGCCTCTCTTCCTTCCTCCGTGGTCTCTAAAGCTGAATAAGGTCTATTGTCCGTCGTACTAGTAAGCCCACCTTCCACCGCACCTACTTTCCCCCCATTTTTGATTGGTGCCTTTGCTATTGTTTTATTACCTGCAGCAGCCGGTTCATTTTTGGTTTTTGATGCGGCATCACTAGCTGCTTTTAGTTTGGCCAATCTTTCTTTTTCCTTACGTTCCGCTTCCATCGTCTCTCGCTTAATAATGGTCAGCAAAGCAGTTTGCATTTTTCTTCGCTGTGCTTCTTTTTGTTTTAACTGCGCTGTAACTTCTTGCTCTTTACTTTTTAATTGTTTAACAATCTTATCCTGTTCCTTTCTGTCATCAACCAATACCTTCAACTGATCATTTTGAACATTCAAAGTTTTAATACGGTCTTTTTTATTGGAACCCAATTGATCAATCTTAACATTCAAATCCTTTTGGGACATACCAATTGCATTGGCTTGCGCTTCTCTGGTTTGACGATAGCTCTTTAAATACGTAATTCTTTTTACAGCATCATTAAAGCTGTTGGCAGAAAAAAGAAAATTCAGATACTCATATCCACTTCTACTTTTATACGCAAATAGGATACTTTTTTCATACCTACTTTTCAAAGTATCTAAATCTTTATTTAATTTTTGAACATCCTGTTGATTTGCGGCAATGGCATTATCTATAATTCTCACCTGCTTTGCAATACTGTTTACCAAGGCTTCTCTTTTAGCAATCTTACTTTTAATAACCGCCAATTGCGCCAAAGTACTTTTCTTGTTCTTTTTAGTTTGCTCAAGCATTTGGTTTAATTCATCAATTTCTTTTCGAATAGACTGTGTTTGTTTTTGCAAATCTTCCCTAGTCAAATTCTCTTGTGCAAAAACTGGAATTACAGCAATGCAACATACTATCCATATTAAACTTAGCCTTTTAATCATAATATAATTTATTTCCTTAAAATACTACCTACGCCTACCTGGTTGTGGAAAGCTAAAAGTATATTTTAAAGGTTCATTAAATGAGTACTCTTTTATTTCCATGTGAATCTCGAGCCTTGATTGTGCAGCTATGGCAATATCTCTATTCAAAGGAAATTGATCTTGATTAAATGCAACGTGATTGTAATAGGTAATATCACAAGTTCTATGTTCGTGCACATTTATATCGTCTAGTTTCAGGTGTAACACTTTTGTATTGTCTTCACTGATGCTAATTAAGTTTTTAAACAAATCGCCAACCAAACCCACTTGTAATTTATTGTTATTCATTTTATAGGCAACAATGGCTGCGTCATCCATAAAAATAGGATTACCGACAATTAGATCCTCTAATGTGGCATAGGTAAATGGAATCTTAACAACTTCTTGAATATAGGATAGTGGTCTTCTTTCCAATTTCTTATTTAGCGGATAAAATAACGTGACACTGTCTTTGGTAATTAATGCTTTTAGCCCAATCACTCCCATTGCTCCTCTCACCGTAATGTATATCGACTTACCCTTATCAATACTAATGTTGGCTATATAATTATCAGACTTATCAACGGTTTCGTAATTAACTTTAAAACGAGCATTCATTGTTTGAAAGCTCACTTTTGTATTGGTAATAGCAGCAATAATGTCTTTTACAATCGCACCAGAATCTACTTTCGTTTTTGCGGAGAGCATTTGATACTGAGCCGTATCTTTTTTGGACAAAGCATCCTGTATCACCTGCACCTTCCTAGAGGTGGAACAAGCAGCAAGTAAAAATCCAAATAAAAAGAGATATAGAAATTTGTTCATGCTATTTATTGTTTTCCTGTGTGGCCAAATCCGCCGGCGCCTCTTTCCGTTTCTGATAATGCTGCCACTTCTTCCCAACTTGCTTTTTCTACTTTTTGAAAAACCATTTGAGCAATTCTGTCTCCATCAACTATCGTCTGTACTTCTGAAGACAAATTGATCAATATTACTTTTATCTCCCCTCTATAATCAGCATCTATGGTGCCTGGTGTATTTAAACAGGTTAGGCCTTGCTTAATTGCCAAACCGCTTCTAGGTCTAATTTGCACTTCCCAGTTTTCAGGAATGGCCATAAATAATCCGGTAGGAACCAAGATCCTTTCCATGGGCTGCAGGGTCAAAGGTGCTGGTATAAAAGCACGGATATCCATTCCAGAGGACCCTAAAGTTGCATAGGATGGCAATGGATGATGGCCCTTGTTTACAATTTGAACGGTTGTTGACATGATCAACAAAAATAGGCAAAAAGAGGGAGCAATTAAAAATAAAAGATGCTACCAAATCGAAGGGTATTGGAAAGCGGATTTTTTGTAATTCCACCTCCAGAAGGCACCAAATAACTAATATTAAATTTAGACTGCTGGTATTGAAAGCTAGTTCCCAAGGTAAAATACTGCATGTTCCCCAAGTTCTTGTTGTTATCAATAAAATACCCACCTCTTAAATAAAATCGATTGGCATAGTTGTATTCCATACCAGTTGAAATCTTTAGGGATTCACCAAGTGGCATTCCGTATTTTGAAGAAAAAGAATTGAAATAACTATTCAATACAGACTGAGAAAAATATTGATTTACAGACTCTGGATCATTGTTATCGGGACTCGCAGGCACCATTAATCTATTTACATCTAAGCCCACTTCTATGGAATTCTCCGGATCCAACTGCGTTAAATAACCAACTCCAATTCCTATATTCGCCGGAATGAAATACTTGTTTTTACTTTCATTGGAATAACTGATTTTACCCCCTAAATTAGAAAGTAGCAATCCAGCATGAAACCCTTTTAAATCTTCATTTTGCTTATAAAACAAACTAATGTCGCCCGCAATAGTATTACCTGCTTTATAATTCACTACACTTTGCCCAATGGGCCCCGTAACCAACTTGGAATGAATATATCTTAAAGTGGCTCCAATACTTAAATGGTCATTTAGCAAAAGACTATATCCAAAATCATAACTAAATTCTATAGGTCTTTGTGATGGCAAGGTAGTCATACCTGATTCATCTGTAAAATCTATGTTCCCCAAACTAAAAAAACGCAAAGAAGTATTGATGGAACTTTGGTCATTTAATCTTTTAAAATAACCAGCACTGGCTAAATAAACATCACTTAATCCAAGGTCTTTTAACCAAGGAGTGTAGTTAATTAAAAAACCACTTCGCTCATTGATGTAAGGAATCTTAGCAGTGTTTCCAAACAAATCATTCGCTTCTGGAGACATACCTAGGGATAAATTTCCCATACCACCCGAACGTGCATCAGGAGAAATCATCATGAAAGGAACCGCCGTGCTTTGTAATTTCAAAGCGGGGGCTTGAGCCTTAGCAACAAAATTTGCAAATAACAAGCAAATGAAGAGTCCAAAATATTTTAACTTGCTTACACGCATGGCATCCTTCTTTAGTTGAGCTATAAAGATAGTCAATGCCATCAAATATTTTACAATTTGATAAAACTACTCGCCAAACTAGCAACCGATCCGCCTACCTGAACCTTCCATTGATAAAAGTAAACCCCCGTCTGTAAAGGAGTTCCCGCATTGGTTACGCCATTCCACTCTAGCTCAACCCTAGTGGAGACGTTGAAAAAATTCGACGTTTTGGAATACATCAATTGACCACTTTGATCCCTAACCTCAAATACAGATTGAATTTCTTTTCCGGTCACATTCATCTCTAGTCCAAATTTAGCTTTTTCTTTAAAGGGGTTCGGGTAAACGTAGGGATTCTTTAGGGTTAATTGGTTCGAAGGAGGTACTTCAAAATGAATGGTATCTGCAGCACCGTTACCCAATAAGTCCCAGGCTTTCATAATGAGGGTATGACTTCCCTCCGTCAAATTGGAAAATGAATATTGCACTTTACCACTTTGATAGGAATTAACATCGGCTATAAAATAGTTATTGATAATGATTGGAATAGGATTAGCATCCAACCATATACTCAAATCATGCCCTAAGGCATTTCCAGAAGTTTGAATGCCACTAGTATCTTTTAAACGAACAAACAAAGTAGCATTGGGTGAAGCCCAAGCACCTGAGGTAAAACGAGTGTCATTTAAGTAAGCAGTGATTTCAGGTCCAACGGTATCGGACAGGTTTTGCAAATTATTGGGTTGCACAAAAATAGAATCCATTACCTGCAGGGCTGCACTGCTATCATTATATGCCGCTATTGTAAAACGAATAGGCAATGTAACATTAGAAACCTGCATGGGCAAAATAAAATCAATAGTAAATTCCCCCTTTGATACGGTTGCTTTCCCTTTAAATAGAATACTCTCTTGTGTTGCAATTGGAACCGACATACTGGTAGATTGATTGGCGATTGTTTTCACCCATTTGGACGCATCATAAATACTTAGCTCTACTTCCCCATTGAAAGACACCTTCTCTCCTAGTACATTTTGTATTTTCCCTTGAAGGGTATTTTTCACTCCGGTTACGATCGTGTCCTTTCCTAGGAAAGGACGATTGTTAATGGTCTGCACACTCACTTTATGTAACGGAGTAGCCAATTGAAGTGCTGGATCTCCAATTAAATTAAATTTATAGGCATTTACTCTATCGCCACCTAATGACATATTGGCCAACTTCGCCTTTTGTAAAGCTTTCCCAATACTTGGATATTTTCCTTGAGCGTCTGGAACAAATAATTGCTGAATAAATAAATCATTTATTTGTTTATTACTATACGCAAATACCAATCTGTTTGCAGCCACCAATCCAATGATTCCATTGCTGTTTTTCATAAACGCATCCCAAGCAATTGCATTTAAATTGGGTTGATCATAGGGTGCAAAATTACAGGAAGCTGCAACGAGCAATGGAAGTTTTGCAGGGTTCTTCCATCCATTCAAAATTTCTTGAGAAACAATCGCCTCCTCTGCCAATCTCAAATAATTACCATGCCCAGTATAATTAATCATCAAATTACCTTCCTCAACAGCCTGTCTTAAGGCGGCATTTGCCAATGGATATATTTTTCCAGAACTTGTATTTTCTGCAGGAAATAAATCCAAATACAATTTCTTATGATTCCATTTTTTTTCTTTAGATACTAAATTAGCAATTATGGCTTCTGCATCTTGCAGGTGTAAATTATAATCCCCATCATCTGCAATCCAAGTAAGCTTATTTGCCCAAGCACCAGCAACGGTGGTTGTTTGATAACGTATCAATTTTGCAATCGCACTATCTGCTTCTTGTACATTTCTTGCAGGAATTCTTCCCACAGCCAATTGATTCGAATAGGGCTGGTTGGTAAGATTAATGTCTGTCTGGGTATGTAAACTGGAGAAAAAATCGTCCGTGGTATAACTTGATAATATGGATGTTGAATGATTGCTTTCAAAAACCGGCAGTTCAAAATAGGAATTTAAATTTCTATTGTTAAAATTTCCCATGCCTATTAACAACAAATATTCCGGACCCGCACTTTGGTTCAAGCTTGCCTTATTGAATACATATTTCAAATAATTTCTAATGGCAATGGCAGTAGGTTGTCCACCCGCAAAATCGTTGTACAATTCAACTGCATTAACAACCGTAGCAGTGCGATTCATTTTTTCTAACTGAAAAGCCTGGTATTGCTTAGCTGCATTTAAATAGGCTGGTGCTGTGATAATCAAATAGTTGCTAGCTGGCTGGAGGGTCAATGTATTTTGATTGGCTACCGATCCTAATAAGATAGGCGTCTCAAAAACTCCGTACTTAGTCCCGAAATAGTATGTTGCCGATTCCACTTTTTGATTGAAACTAGCCATCCCATTGGGATCTATTTGTAAGGAAATATGCAACGGATTTTGGGGATCGGTAACATTCCAAATAAGGGTGGATGCATCGGTATTTTGAACCTTGCAAGCATACACATTGCCACTTACAAAATCGTCGTCCAATTGAAAAGCAATAGTACTATCCTGCCAAAATCCAATACTTTTTTTCACATGCATTGTTACATAATCTACCCACCCAGTTGTATTGGCACCTGGTGCTGTAAAAGTAATTTTAAACACAGATGTATTGGGCCAATTCATTGCGACTGGACTTATAAAACTATCTGTTTTCTCACTTGCGATATCATCAAATAGTAAACCAGAAACCGGCATTAAACTACTAGAATGTGCTAGTTGATTATTCCAATAAAAATCAAATTGTCCATTAGACTGATAGCTAGTAGCGGCAAGGTGTACACTAGTTTGTATTCTTTCCGAGTTTGCCATTTGTTGGGTGGTTATTGGGAAGCTAATTTGCGCTTGCTTACCCGCACCTTGACCCATAGGAATGCCCCACAAAATTTTTCCACTATTGAGCAAGGAAACACTGTCTACTTCGTACAAAAAATGCTGTGTAAATTTTTCTCTAAGGTTATTCCCATTTGCTGAAAAATTTTGGTTTGCTATTCTTTTTCCATTCACTCCGACCGTGACAAAATAAAAGCTAGTATCTGATGCATGCCTTTTTTGATGTTTTGGAAAGGAAGCATTGGGATCCACTACCCAATTTGTTTTTCCAGCATGATAAAACAAAATAAAATCTCCCTCCTGTATCATTCCATCTCCACCATCCTGCACTTGAATCGCATTTTCCTGCAAGCCCATGGGTGGGATGGCAGGCACCGATTCTGATAATAGGCTTCCATCGAGGCTAAATATTTGAAGTTGACTAGAAACTAAGGGGAGATTGAACCCCAAAGATTTTAATTGAGCGCCCGTTAATTTCACTATTCCTTGACGCTTCACCCCCACTTTAGCCCATTTACCCGTCGAAAAAGGGCTTATTTGGGCACTCAAACCGTTGAATAAGAGTGAAAAAACGACAAAAAAGAATAAGTTGGCCCATTTCATTGACTAAAATTAGGGATTTACTAACATAAGAATGTAATAAGGGGTGTACAAATGACTAAAAAACAAAGTATATTCGCAGCAGCATTTTTCATGATTTTGAATAAACATTTTATATG
>JACCDH011829026.1_pt1 | contig 10519 bp, 11 predicted proteins | sample 7442481 | NCBI WGS metagenome assembly JACCDH01 (sample SAMN15323433, study PRJNA562643) | freshwater metagenome | isolation source: river surface water | place: USA:Blue River Watershed | collected 2017-08-15
AACAGGGGTTCGACTCCCCTTGGGGACGCCAACCTTCACGTAAAGCTACGGTTGGCACGGCCAACAAATGAATTATACAAATTTAAATAATTGCGAAGGTTGTCCCTCGAAACTTTAGTGAAGTGGGACTGGCACGATTATACCAATATCAAATATGTTTTACGTATATCTTATTAAATCAATCTCTAATCCTAAAAAAATATATATTGGTCATACAGTAAATCTCAAACAACGACTTGAAACTCATAATTCTGGTGGATCAATATTTACTAAAGATGATAGACCTTGGAAACTCGTAACTTTTATTGGCTTTGATAGCAAACTTAAAGCTACAGCATTTGAAAAATATTTAAAATCCGGTTCAGGATCTGCTTTTGCAAAAAAAAGATTTTGGTAATACCACAACCCCTTCGCACAAAGTGCTACGTCTGGTACAGCGAGGAAATAACAGGAAATAAATTGTATGGAAAAAAAAGTATTCTGCTTTATATATCTTTTTCTATTTTCCATCATCAATGCCAATATAAATAAAGTCTACAAAGCAAAAGTCATCTCTCATAGTTGCATAGCAACAGAAGTAAAAATAAAATATTATCTTGATAATGAAATGATTGGATTCATTAGTTATACTCAAATTCCCTTTTACATATACGCTATTCACAGCTTTTTTATTTATCCTCAATTCAGAAATAAAGGCTATGGAAAAGAACTACTTATATATACACTGGAACTATTAGAAGAACAAGAAGCAAGCCTCATATTTATTCAACCTGGGCCCTTCGAAATAAATAATCATTATTTTGAAAACCTACCTCCCGGAGAAGAAAGATTATTAAAAATTAATCTATTGATAAAATTATATCAATCTGTAGGATTTAAAACAGTCCATGAACTTATTGCAAAAGGAGTAACATGCATTTATATATTGGCAGGAATAAATGAAAATCCAAAATATTTAATGTTTCAATAATAACAACATTCTAGCGATTCAATTTAAAATTCATAATTTAAAATATTACTTTCTTTTTTTTCCTCATAAAAATTTCTATTATTCGATCTCGCAAATAAGAGTATTTATATTTAAAAGCATCCCGCAATATCTTTTTCAATATTTTATCTGATAAACATCCTAATGCATAATTAACATATTGTTGGTGTAATAAAAAATTATCTTTCTTTTTTAAAAGTTTATTCAATAAACTCAAAGGTGATTCTTCATCATCATTAAGAAAATTAAAATATAACAGATCTGTCTTTTGCATTAAAATTCTCACTATATCACCTGAGTTTTCGATGATATTATGCCCCGTTATACAATATATATACCGTGGGTTAATTTTCTTAACTATTTTTATAAATTTTTGCATAATTAATGGATCAATTTTTTCTAAAATTGCACAAGAAACAGTACTTTCAACATTACCTTGAACATGCAATAATTCTAAATGCAAAGGAAGATTTTGATCATCATCAATCACCTGAGTGGAAAAACCTGCAGCCAATAAACATGCAACAATACAAGGTCGTTTCAACAAAACAGCATAATGCAAAAGATTTTTCCCTTTCCTGTCTTGCCATTCTTGAATCTCTGGATCAAAAAATTCATCAATTAAAATATTACTTTTAATCGCTTGTAAACAATGATCAATCTTAATATTTTTTGTTGCAGCAGAAAGTGTTAAACCTCCAAAAATATATAAAATTACAAATGAATAGAATACTTTCATATCTCGTCCCTTTTTTCCTCAAACCTTTAAAAACTTTCTTTTTTCTTTCTTTTAATTAATTCTAAAACAATCGCATTTCGTAAAGCAATTGCTCTTATACTAAATGCATCTTCCAAAAAATCTCTTAAACAACTGGTTGTAAAAAATGACAGAGGTGATTCTCCACAATAATTTGGCAAACATAAAAAATTAATTGATGATAATATTAATGCATATGCAACATTATCATCTTCTTCAAAAATATCTCCTTTATTCATATTCATAAAAAAATGATTTTTATAGAAAGGAAATAAAAGAGCATCAACACGAGATCTAAATATAAAATTAGTAGTTTGAGAGAATAAGCAGACTCCTATAAAATTATTATAGGTAGATTGCTGATTAGCTCTCAGACCTATATGTAAAGGACTATCACCAAAAATATCCTGTGCATTAACATCTGCTCCCAGAGAACACAAAATAGCTACTATTAATCCACGATTCCAATACATTGCATGATGCAATAACGTCCTTCCTTTGCTATCAATCCAATCAATAACTTCTGGCACTAAAAATTGATCTACCAAATAATTATTTCTAATCCCCATCAAACATTGTTGAATATCATGGGCCTTAGCCAATGGTTTATTATTAAGACTATACATTTTACATTGATTAATCTCATCATTAAATAACCCATCTGATTTAAATAAAATGTGCTCATCAAAAAAAGACGTAACATTACTTTGTAAAAAAGAAAAGCTCTGTAAAAAACAGAGCCAAACAAAAATAAACAATATCATCCTCGCCCCCCTTTTTATTAATTATTCAGAAAAATACTCAAGAACTGCTTTATGTGTTGGTTTAAATTGAGGATCATCTTTTTTCCAATTTGCAGGACAAACTTCTCCATTTTTTTTGTGTGCATCAATAGCTTGAACCAGACGAATATATTCTGCAATATTTCTTCCAATCGGCAGATTATTAATAGAAGCATGATGAACACGGTTTTCAGCATCTAAAATAAAAGTACCTCGATATGCAACACCAGCTTCCTCATCTAAAACCCCGTACGCACGTGCAATATTTTTGGTGATATCAGAAAGAAGTGGATAAGTAATACCTGCAATGCCCGCTTGCATTCGCGGCATCTGCAACCATGCATGATGACTATGCACTGAATCAACCGAAATAGCTAAAACAGCAATATTATTTTTCTTAAACTGATCCATTTGTTCTTGCAATGCATGCATCTCTGTTGGACATACAAAGGTAAAATTTAATGGATAAAAAAAGAGCACTTTATAGTCTGCAGTAAAATCACGTAATGAAACTGTTTTAATACTACCATCAACAATCGCTTGGCATGTAAAATCGGGTGCTATACTATTAATAATCATACAAAAAAACTCCTATGAACGACTCTATGATTTGATACCTCATGATATCGCTAAATCTAAAACTTTTTCTACAAAAGTCAAAAAGTGGGTATTCAAAAATCAAAAAACTGTTATTATTAAAGAATAAATTTTAAACAGTCAATCGTAAAATATAAAAAAAGTATTAAAGGATTTTTATGAAAAAAAATGTTGTTATTATCGGTTCAGGACCTGCTGGTCTCACTGCTGCAATTTATACAGGGCGCGCAAAGCTTGAGCCACTCGTTATTGAAGGCGATACCCCTGGTGGACAGCTCATGGGAACAACCGAAGTTGAAAATTGGCCCGGCATTAAATCAATTCAAGGCCCTGATTTAATGATAGACATGAAAGCTCATGCGGCCGCTTGCGGAGCAGAATTTTTACCTGATTCAGTAACTGTTGTCGATTTTTCTTCGCGCCCTTACATAGTAACCACCAAGCGCGGCAAAGTTATTGAAACTGAAAGTGTTATCATTGCCTGTGGTGCTTCACATAAAAAATTAGGTTGTCCTGGCGAAGCTGAATATTGGGGAAAAGGAGTCACCGTTTGTGCAACATGCGATGCACCTTTTTATAAAAACAAAGAAGTACTCATCGTCGGTGGTGGCAACAGCGCAATGACTGAAGCTGATTATTTAACCCGTTTTGCAAAAAAAGTAACCGTTGTTCATATTCTTGATCAAGTAACAGCAACCGATCCGATTAAAGATCGCGTTCTTGCTCATCCTGATGTTGAAATGATTTACAACAGCACTGTCAAAGAGATTAAAGGAAATGGATCACGCATCAGTTCAGTCATCATTGAAAATCAAAAAACAAAAGAACTGACTGAGAAATCGATTGATGGCATTTTTATTGCTATCGGACTTCGTCCAAATACAGCATTATTTGAAAACCAACTTACTCTTGATCAATACGGCTACATCAAAGTTACTGAACGAACATGCACCGAAAAAGAAGGTATTTTTGTAGCTGGCGATGTTGCTGATTATCGATACAAACAAGCGATCACCTCATCAGGCGATGGATGCAAAGCAGCACTTGATTGTGAAATGTTCTTAACCGGAAAAGTCACTGTCGTTTATTCAAAATAAAATTTAAACAACTTTTTCAATAACAACCATTCGTTGTAAAATTGTTTTAAAAAGGGGTGCAGTTATTTGCGATGAAAACAGATGACTCACCCCTTTTGGTTCTTTAATCATCGTAATAATCACCCGTTGATAATCAGCTTTTTCAACAATGCCTGCAAACGTATACATATGATTTTCTGATGAATAAACACCTTCTTTAAGAAGTCGTGCTGTTCCTGTTTTTCCATACACCTTATATCCAGGGATTCCATACAAAGCACCGATCGGTTCTAATATTGTTTTTAATGCATCAATTATTTCAGATTCATAAATCCGTTTTGCCTCACTCGACTCTTCTTTTTTAATCAATGTTATATTTTTTATTAGTCCACCTGCTGCAATCATCGCAAACGCTCGTGCAAGTTGCAGCAATGTTACCGAAACTTCATACCCAAATGAAAGTGCAACAGGACTTGATTCTGTCCATGTATCTGGTGAGCGCAAAAAACCTGCTTGCTCAGCAGGCAATTGTATTTCTGTTTTTGATCCCAGTCCTATTTTTTTATAATGATCATATAACTTTGTTGATAATTGCATGGCAACTTTTGCAACACCAATGTTATTTGATTTTTGAATCACTCTTGAAAATGGCACGACCCCCATCACAGGACCCATCGTTGCAGGATATTGAACGATCATTCCACCAATCCTTGCTTTCCGTCCTTCACAATCAATTTCAGTGTCAGCTGTCACTACTTCTTCTGCAAGCGCCGCAAGAGCCAAAAATGCTTTAATCACTGAACCGGCTTCAAAAGAAGATTCAACCGAAATATTATGAGTACACATTAATGATTCTGTAGTCAAATGATGTGGAGAAAAATTTGGATAACTAACCATTGCAAGAATTTCTCCCGTTGCCGGATTTACCACTAAAGCAGCACCTTCTTGCGCATGTAATGCTTCAACTTTCTCTGCAACCGCTTCATAAACAATTCGTTGTAATGATTCATCAATGGTTAAAACAATATCTGTACCTGGAATCGGCATTGTATCAGAAAATGTTTCAAAAAATTGTCTCTTTTTTTTTGCATGTGCAAAGCCAACAATCGAACCATCAACCCCTTTCAATGCCTCATTACAAGAAAACTCAATTCCTGATCCTCCATCACCATCGATGTTCACAAAACCAAGAACATGATTACAATGCTCGTACGGATAAAAGCGACGTGATGATGGAAATGCAACTAATACCGGAGCTTCTTGCAATATTTGATTTTTTTTAGATTCAGAAACTTGTCGTTCGACCCAAAAAAAATGTTCCCATCGATCAACTTGTGCTCTTGCATATAAAGCTGGATGCTCCATTTCAAGATATTTTTTTGTCATTGCATCAATTTTTTTTTGTGCAGGAATCATACAAAGATCCCATGTTTTATCATTAAAAACCAATTTTTTACCTTGCCGATCATAGATAATTCCTCGTGAAGCAGGAATTGAAATCATTTGTCGATATTGCTGTTGCGCTTTTTGTGCTAAAAAATATTTTTGATCAACTTGCAACTGAAACAAACGAAACAGAATAACAGCATACAAAAACAAAAACAAATATCTTATCAAACGAACGCGTCGATAAAAATTTTGCTGCATCATGAACAAGTCACCAAATGAACCGATGCAAGAGGAATAAACTCGTGCTCTGCAAGTGCCATTGTTAGAAACGAAACTGTTTTGCACCCAACAATCTCTTGTTGAACTTGATTGATTGTTTCATCTAGTATTTTTATTTTTTCATGCATCAAAACAAGCTTCTCTTTAAGACAGATCGTACGATTTTGTTGCCATAAAATTCCAACAGCATAACAACTAATAAAAAGAATACCTATGCCAATAATCTCTTTCTGCATCATACTCAACAATCATTTTCACAAAATAATCTTAATCAACAAATAATAGATGCGCATCGTTGCCATAATAATAAAACTGATGTACATACCGACTAACAAATAATAAACAGACGAATGCATCGGCTCAACAGGAACTGACGTAGAAACTGAAGGGCGTATTTTTTTTTGCAACTGAAAACCATAAAAACAGATAATTGCGCTCAAAAGAAACATCTCTAATATGTGCGCATGCATCATATTTAAAAATGGCCTTACAAACGAGATCATCATGCCAAATAATAAAAATCCAAATATCTTTTTTACTTCTAACATCCACGTTCCAGCACTCGGAAGCCGATGAACAAGATTAGTTGACATGCTCACCAATAATAATATAAAGCTCATGCCAATCGCAAAAACAAAAAGCATCGCAAATCCTAAAACTGGATTTTTCAATTGGCTCACCACACCCAAAATCAATGAAAGCCCTGGCGTAATACAAGGCGATGCTGCCATGCCAGCTAAAAGTCCATATAAAAAAACAGAAACAAACGAACCATTTGATGCAAAACCATGATTTCGACCTAAAAAAGAAGGAATATATAAATCATACCAATCAAACATTGCTCCCACACAATACAAATAAAATAAAGCGATTAAAGCAACAACCCAAGGCGAAGCCATCCATGATCCAAACATAATACTTGTTGACGCAGAAAAATACCCAAACGATGCATAAACTAAGGCGATGCCGATAATGTATAAAATTGCCCTCAAAATCGTCATGATCATCGAACCTGCAGAATAATTTTGCATAATTGCTGCAGTGATCGGCACCATCGGATAAACACAAGGGGTAAAACTAATTAAAATGCCTGCTAAAAATGATGCAAGTAAAAGCCAGATCCATGAAACCGTTGAATCGGTTTTCCATGAAGAAAGATCAAAAAATGAATGCGTAGCAGTCTCCGATTCAGGCACTGCCACCTGTTCATGCGTCACCATTGCTGTTGATGACTCACTCGAAAATAATGTTGCAAGCGATAAGGTCATCAGAAACAAAAATAATGCAGAAAAAAATTGTGCCACTTTCATAGAATTCCCCCTTTTTTTTATAAAAACCCTGCTTCTTTTTTCCCAGAAAGTCTATCAAGAAAAAACGCATTAAAGCCAGATTCTGCAATAAATAACTATCAACTGTTCTATTTCTTCATTGCTTCAGTTATAAAATCACCAATATTTTTTTCTTTTGTATCAAACGAAATACCGATCAAAGTAATAGGGCGTGCATCGTGTTGATATTGTTCAAAATACTTTTTAGTTTTGATCTGCCCAAGTGCTTTTGAAACATCAGCATTCAATTTAAATTCGATGATATAGATGAATTTTTCTGTTTTGATGAGTGCATCAATGCGACCCAAATTGGTCGTTACTTCGACATCGATTTTAATGCCGAGCAACGTTAAAATAATATAAAAAATAGTCTGGTAATATTTCTCGTACTCAAGTTGAATGGTGTATGGAATTGTAGCGTAAAAAGACTTTAACGTGTCGATAAACAAAGATACGTCATTATTGTTGAGCGATGTGCGCAGTTTAAACGAATGAGAGTTAATTTTCCCTTCTTGTACGTGCGAAATCCAGACTAAAATTCTTTGCAAAAAAGCCTCTTTAACTTCAATATTTGGATAATTTAAAATAAAATTTTTTGTATCTGTATCATAATTTTTAATGGTTAAATATCCTGTTTGATATAATAAAGTATTAAGGGGCAACGTCTCTGGCTCAAATGATCCAAGTTCACTTTCAGATATTTCGAGTTCATCAAACGATTCAACAGGATAATTATTTATTTTAAATAAGTTGATTAAAAAAGTCGGTGTGCCCGATTCAAACCAATAATATTCAAAGGTCGGATTATGTAAATTATTCATCATTGAATACGGATTATAGACACGGGGGAGGTCAATTTGTGGTTTGCCTGCTGCTGCATTCTTCCAAAATCGATAGCCATTATAATATAATTTTGTTTGCTCTTTAAATTCTTCTAAGCTTTTGCCACTTTCTTGAGCAGCAAAACTCATGTGCTCAGCCAATGTCGTATTTAATTCCTCATCAGTGTAGCCAACTAAGTGGGCAAATTGAGGATCCATGGAAATATCAGAAATCTGATTAAAGCCCGAAAACAAATTTGTCTTTGAAAAGCGGCTGATGCCGGTCACAAACAAAAATTGTAAATATTGATCCATCGCTTTGATGCAGGTGTAAAAATTCTGAATAATACTTTGCATCTCTTTTAATGAATCAAGAGTTGTTAAGTGATGCAAAATCGGTCGATCGTATTCATCAATAATCAAGACTACTTTTTTATTATTATATTTTTTTGTTAAGGCAAGCATTAATAATTTTAACATGGTTCCTGGATTAGTCATATCAAAGGGAAGAAAATCTTCAACTACTGCAACATTATTAATTTCAAGCATTAAACTTTGATTAAATAATTCAGGTGTTTTTACTGTAATATTACCAAAATCGATATGAATCACTGGATGAACAGGAAAAGAATAATCGGTGTTTTTGGTTATCCAAAGACCATCAAATAATTCTTTTTTTCCTTGAAAAATTGATGTAATGGTTGAACATAAAATTGACTTTCCAAAGCGACGTGGACGAGCAAAAAAGTAACAATATCCCTGAATCAATCGATAAATATGTTCAGTTTTGTCAACATAAACACAATTATCTTCACGTAATTTTGAAAAGGTCTGAATGCCTAAAGGTAATTTTTTCATATATTTACTTTCATTTTTAAATACACAAAAATGTATCTACTCAAAAAGTATATCATGCAAAAAAAGTAAGTTCTAGTCTTTCAAACTTTGCAAAAGGACGTACGCTCTTATTATCAAAAACTACATAATTAAATATTTCACATTGAAAAATTATTGAATCGCTGGTGAGCACTCTGCTAGACTAAGAATGTTCATACCATGCTTTTTTAAAAAACATAAGGAGAATATTCTATGTATTATTCACGTATACTCTTGTCTCTTGTTACAATTTTTTCAATCTCATTATCACCCTGCAATGCTCAACTCCTTGCAGCGAGTGTTGAAACGATAACACCTCCCATGCTTCTCAAAAGCAAGAATGAACTAAAAAAATTCATCCATAAAAATCATGCGGTCGTTATTAAGTTTTTTGCTTCTTGGTGTGGCGCATGTACAAACATGAAACCCCTTGATGAAATCATGCAACAAAAATTTAATACACGCGTCAGTTTTGCATTAATAGACATCGATCAAACAAAAGAAGTAGCTGAAGAAAATCAGATCAAAGGTGTTCCCACCTATATTTTTTTCAGACAAGGAAAAGAAGTAGCGCGCCAAACAGGCAGCATGGACGAAAAAACATACACAGAAAAACTACAAGCACTTTTATAAAAAACAGAATACCCATGAAAAAAGGGACCGAAAATTAATCTGTCCCTTTTTTATATCAAAAATATTTTTCTGTTTTATCTTTTTTTATCATGCATGTACGATTGCGGCTGTCTTTTTTTAATTTCACTGCGCACGCCGTACTTCATCGTTTTAACAATGTTTTTTGCTTCTTTTTCGGTCACAGTCAATTGATTACCATTTTGAACATACGCCGCATGAAGCGCACTAAAGGTATCAACATAATCTTCAGGAACAAGCATTGTATAAATATTCCAATTTTGCACAATGTGCCCCAAAATTGAGCGGTACAGATCTTGATTGTCTTGCCATGCAAACAACAACGCTTCATATAAACCACACGCAAGAATACCCAGTCCTGCATGCAAAGGCAATGAATGTGCGTCTGCCCATGTTGATGCTCTTGTTTTTATCAAATGCCCCAAACCTGCCGATGTTGCAACACCAAGTCCTGCACGCAACATTCGTTTTAAAGCAATAATGGCTTTACCACTTTTATGCGGTTCTGTTTTAAGCAAATCATCAAGACATTGATACTCTATCAAAGTTGTTATGTTGTCTGCTGCTTGAATTTCTACTTCTTCTTGTTCAAAAATTTCTTGCATCGCTTGTTGCATCGCAAGCGCATGCTCTTCATCAAGCACTAATGCTGGCTGTTCGTAGGAACTTGCAACATCATCTTCTTTATTTTGATACTCATCGGCAAATGTCTGCATCAGAGCAACCAAATCATCATTAGAATTTACAGACACTTCTGGTTTAATAACTACTTCAATCGGTTCAACCGCCACTTCAACTTCTTCAACTGGTTCAACTACTGATTCAACAACGGGTAACGCAACAGCATCATCAATCGGTTTTAACAATTCACCAGCATCACTCACGCCAGCATCATCTGCAAAAGCAAGATCCCCAGCACCATCGTCAGCACGCAGTGCAATTGAGCAACTTAAAACACCCAATAATAAAAGACGT
>JACCDH010193647.1_pt1 | contig 10517 bp, 10 predicted proteins | sample 7442481 | NCBI WGS metagenome assembly JACCDH01 (sample SAMN15323433, study PRJNA562643) | freshwater metagenome | isolation source: river surface water | place: USA:Blue River Watershed | collected 2017-08-15
ACCCGTGCGCCACTAGACCCGAAGGTCTCGTTCGACTTGCATGTGTTAGGCATGCCGCCAGCGTTCGTTCTGAGCCAGGATCAAACTCTCAAGTTTGTGTCACGATATGCACGGCACGGATCGAAATCCGCCAACCGCGATACCGAACTTCAGGAGCCGATACCTGCACTTGTCAAACGTAATGGATACGAAGGACATATGAGGTAACGACTTAAACAACCCGTACCCGGAGCCTGAAGCTCGCCGGACGGGGCGCCGTCGCCCACATGTCCCTTCATCTAAACCGACAATGTCAAAGAGCCACCGACAAAATAAGGCGGACAACCATCGTTCCCCGCTTTTTACTTCGGGGGACTTGTTGTCCGATTATGTTGGCGACCGGTTGGTGAGAGCCGTTTGAAGCGGCGTTCCCGTCCGGTGAAGCGGCCTCTAAAGGGGGCCTCTGATTCGGTCAACGGCTTTTTGCAATTTTATTTCAGAAAATCGCGAAACCCCGGATTTCTGCGGTTTTTTCCTTTTCCTCCGCGCAGCGGTCCACGCTTTTCCATTGCCTCGGCGCTATTCCAAACACCGAATCCGGCCTGGTTGGCAGCCGATTCACCCGCATTCAGGCAATTCTGACCCGCCGAAATCCATTCCGTCTATCTGATTCATCTCCGCTTCCAGCTCTGTCGAGGCGAATGGCGAATCAGATCGACGGCGCGGGCGCTTTGCTTGCGGCTTGGTTACCTGCTGAATGGTCCTCTTCGCGCGCGCGCGGATGATATAAGAACAGCGCCAGCTACTCGACCGACGACATGGCATGTTGGCGCGCCGCCCTGTAGATTGCCAAGATCCGGAAAGGACTGCCGCGATGCCGTTCAGTCTCGCACTGCCCTATGCGATTATGCTGGCCACCTTGCCGGCCAACGCCCAGCAGGAGTCGGTCCACCAGTCCGGTGAGGTTGACTTGATCCAGACCGGTGAAGACCGCCACCAACGCTTGACGGTTCCGGTCAGTATTGGTGCTGCTGGCCCGTTTGAATTCATGATCGATACCGGATCGCAGCATACGGTTCTGGCCGGCAGCCTGGCCGGCGCACTGGGGATCCCACTGGCCCGCAAGGCCAAACTGACCGGGGTTGCGGGTAGCGCGATGGTCGATACGGTCGAGCTCGACCAGATCAGCCTTGGCAAGCGCTCTTACTATGGCCTGCTGGCCCCCCTGCTCGATCGTTCGGACATTGGTGCCGACGGCATCGTTGGGCTGGACAGTCTGCAGGGGCAACGGGTCCAGTTCGACTTTCGCAAGGGATTGCTTGCCGTTTCCGATGCAAAGGGGCTGGGCGGCAATACCGGTTTCGAAATTGTCGTCACGGCACGCCGGCGCTCCGGTCAACTGATCATGACCGACGCTGTGGCCGATGGCGTGAGGGTTCAGGTCGTGATCGACACCGGATCGGATACCTCGATCGGCAATCGCGCCTTGCAACGCGCGCTGTCGCGGCGCGGTCAGAATGGGCAAATGACGCTGCGCTCTGTCACAGGGCAGGAAATTGTAGCGGACATCGGTTTCACCCGCACACTCAAGATCGACGATGTGACTTTCGGCAACGTTTTGATCGCCTATGCCGATTCACCGCATTTCCCGCTCCTTGGGCTCGATCAAAAGCCTGCCTTGTTCCTGGGCATGCGCGACCTGCGCCAGCTTGATCGGGTGGCGATCGATTTCGCCAGCCGCAGGATTTACTTCGACCTCCCAGCCACTTCGCTGAGAAGCGGCAATGGTCGCCGCGAATTGCTCTCCCATCCGCTAAAATAGGGCTACGCGCTTTCCTTTCAGCACAAGGCTCCTAAATGAGAGCCATGCCACCCGACTTTCCTGCCGCCCCTTCGCGGGATGCCCGCCACGACGGCTGGGGCACCCTGCGCCGCTTTCTGCCCTATCTCTGGCCGCAGGACGATTGGGGTCTGCGCGGGCGGATCATTGGCGCGGTCGCGCTGATCCTGGCCTCAACCGCCACGCAATTTGCCCTGCCCTATTTCCTGAAGTGGGCAGTCGACGCGATGAGCGTGACGGGCGAGCGGGTGATCACCTTCGCGATGCTGTTCGTCCTGGCCTATGCCGCGGGGCGCCTCGGCGGCGTGGTGTTCGACAATCTGCGCAACATCGTGTTCGAGCGGGTCGGCCAGCAAGCGACCGCCCAGCTGGCCGAGCATGTGTTCAGCCGGCTGCATCGTCTCTCGCTGCGCTTCCATCTTGCCCGGCGCACCGGCGAAGTGACCAAGGTGATCGAGCGCGGGACCAAGAGCATCGACACGATGCTCTATTTCATGCTGTTCAACATTGCCCCGACGATCATCCTGCTGATCGGCGTCGCAGCGGTGTTCTACCTCAACTTCGGTTGGCCATTGGTGATTTCGACCGCAGTTGCGGTGGTCGCCTATATCTGGGCCACCCGCGCGATCACTGAATGGCGAACCAAGCTGCGCGAGCAGATGAACCGGCTCGACGGACAAGCCTTGTCGCGCGCGGTGGATTCGCTGCTCAACTATGAGACGGTGAAGTACTTCAATGCTGAGGCGCGCGAAGAGGCGCGCTATGCCCAGGCCACCCGCGCCTATGCCGCCGCCGCCGTCAAAAGCGAAAACAGCCTTGGCCTGCTCAACATCGCCCAGGCGCTGATCACCAACCTGCTGATGGCCGTGGCCATGGCGCTGACCGTGCGCGGCTGGGTGCGCGGGGAATACAGCGCCGGACAGCTGGTCTTCGTCCAGACCTATCTGACCCAGCTGTTCCGCCCGCTCGACATGCTGGGCATGGTCTATCGCACGATCCGTCAGGGCCTGATCGACATGGCCGACATGTTCCGCCTGATCGATACCGAAATCGAAGTGCGGGACGCCCCAGCCGCACCCGCTCTGGTGGTCAAGCGTCCCACGCTCGTGTTCGATAATGTCGTATTCGGTTACGAACCGGACCGGACCATCCTGAAGGGACTGTCATTCGAAGTTCCCGCCGGGCATCAGGTCGCCATCGTGGGCCCTTCCGGCGCGGGCAAGAGCACTGTTGCGCGTCTGGTCTTCCGCTTTTACGACCCGTGGTCCGGCCGCGTCCTGATCGACGGGCAGGACATCAGCGCAGTGACCCAGGCCAGCCTGCGCCAGCACATCGGGATCGTCCCGCAGGATTCGGTCCTGTTCAACGAAACCATCGGCTACAACATAGCCTATGGCCGCGACGGCGCTGGTCCCGCCGAGGTCGAAGCCGCCGCGCGGGGCGCAGCCTTGTGGCCGCTGATCGAGCGCTTGCCGCAAGGGCTTGATACCGAAGTGGGGGAACGCGGGCTGAAACTGTCCGGCGGGGAAAAGCAGCGCGTCGCGATTGCCCGGACCCTGGTCAAGAACCCGCCGATCCTGCTGCTCGACGAAGCGACCAGCGCGCTCGACACGCGGACCGAGCAGGAGATTCTCTCCACCCTGCACAGCGTCGCGGAAGGGCGCACTTCGCTGTCGATCGCGCACCGGCTTTCGACCATCGCAGATGCGGACATGATCCTGGTGCTCAGCGAAGGCCAGCTGGCCGAACAAGGCACCCATCAGGACCTGCTGCGCCAGGCCGGGCTCTATGCAGAGATGTGGGCGCGTCAGGCCGAAGCGATCGAGGAATACGGCGAAGCGGCGGAGTAGCCCGCTACTTCACCACGTCCGCTTCGTGCCAGACCACGGCCTGGGCCGCCTTCATGCACCCGGCCTCGTGATCCCAGGCCAGGCTGGGCGAACCATAGAGCCGCCAGCCCTGCGCCAGTGCTTCGGACACGCGCTCGTAAAAGGCGCGGTCATCCTTGCCGGTCAGCAAGCGATAGATCGGACGGTCTTCCGGGGTTTGCATGGGGGATGGATACAATGAGGAAACTCGCGAAGCCAGTGCGCTTGTTTGCGCCTTCCTAACGCTCCTCCGTTCATGGTGAGGAGGGGCTGAAATCGCAGATCGAGGCCCCGTCTCGAACCACGGCGTCAGACGCAGTCCTTCGAGACGGCCTTTCAGCCTGCCGCTTCAAGCCCTCCTCAGGACGAACGGATTTGGAGAGTCGCCAAAGCTCCGCCTCCGCTCATCTACAATATATACTTCGACAAGTCGGTATCGCGGGCCAATCCGGCCAGGCGGTCGTGGACATAGGCGGCGTCGACCGTGACCACGTCACCCGCGCGGTCCTCGGCTTCGAAGCTGAGTTCTTCCAGCAGCTTTTCCATCACCGTCTGCAGCCGCCGTGCGCCGATGTTCTCGACCGCCTCGTTCACTTGCGCGGCAATGCGGGCGACCTCGCGCACGGCTTCCGGGGTGAAATCCAGCGTCACCTGTTCCGTTGCCAGCAGGGCCTTGTACTGCTGCACAAGATTGGCCCGCGTTTCAGACAGGATGCGGACGAAATCGTCCTCGCTCAGGGCGGCAAGCTCAACCCGGATCGGCAGGCGACCCTGCAGTTCGGGCAGCATGTCGCTCGGCTTGGCGACGTGGAACGCCCCGCTGGCGATGAACAGGATATGGTCGGTCTTCATCGGCCCATACTTGGTCGCCACCGTGGTCCCTTCGATCAGGGGCAGCAAGTCACGCTGGACCCCTTCGCGGCTGACTGAGCCACCACGCACGTCGGACACGGCAATCTTGTCGATCTCGTCGATGAAAACGATCCCGTTGGTCTGGGCATTGGCCAGCGCGACCCGGGCGACATCGTCCTGGTCCATGCGCTTTTCGGCTTCTTCATCGACCAGCTTGGTCCAGGCTTCAGGGACCTTCAGCTTGCGCCGCTTGAGGTTCTGTTTGCCCAGCGCCTTGCCCATCATCTCGGACAGGTTGATCATGCCGATCCCGCCCGGCATTCCCGGGATTTCCATCCCCATGCCCGGGCTGTCCTCGACCTCGATCTCGACCTCGGTGTCGTCCATCGCTTTCTCGATGATGCGCTGGCGGAACGCCTCGCGCGTTGCTTCGGAGGCGCCATCGCCAACCAGAGCCTTGAGCAGGCGGTCCATTGCCGCTTTCTCGGCCGCTTCGCGCACCGCCTCGCGGCGGCGTTCCTTTTCCAGCCGGATCGCTTCTTCGGCAAGATCGCGGGCGATCTGCTCGACATCGCGGCCAACATAGCCGACCTCGGTGAACTTGGTCGCCTCGACCTTGACGAACGGCGCATCGGCCAGTCTGGCCAGGCGGCGGCTGATCTCGGTCTTGCCGCAACCGGTCGGTCCGATCATCAGGATGTTCTTCGGCGTCACCTCGTCGCGCAGGTCGTCGCTGAGGCGCTGACGCCGCCAGCGGTTGCGCAGCGCCACGGCAACGGCTTTCTTGGCATCGGCCTGGCCGACGATATGTTCGTCGAGCGCGGCGACAATGGCCTTGGGGGTCAGGTTCTGGTTCATTTTCTTCCTTCTCCCCTCCCGCCTGCGGGAGGGGCCGGGGGTGGGCACCGGGCGGGTTGACTGAAGACCCACCCCTAACCCCTCCCGCATGCGGGAGGGGGACTAGATGACTTCAACCGTTACGCGGTCATTGGTGAAGACGCAGACTTCAGCCGCGACCTGCATCGCGCGGCGCGCGATTTTCTCGGCATCTGCTTCGTAATCGTCCAGCGCCTTGGCGGCGGAGAGGGCATAGTTCCCGCCCGAACCAATCGCGGCAATGCCGTGTTCGGGTTCCAGCACGTCGCCATTGCCGGTGAGAATCAGCATCGTGTCCTTGTCGGCCACGATCATCAGCGCTTCCAGGTTGCGCAGGTACTTGTCGGTCCGCCAGTCCTTGGCAAGTTCCACCGCAGCGCGCATCAGCTGGCCGCGCGCAGCTTCCAGCTTCTTCTCCAACCGTTCAAACAGGGTGAAGGCGTCGGCGGTCGCGCCGGCAAAACCGGCAATGACGCTGCCGTCACCAATGCGCCGCACCTTGCGGGCATTGGGTTTCATCACGGTGTTGCCCATGGAAACTTGGCCGTCGCCCGCAATGACGGTCTTGCCGCCCTTCTTGACGCCGATGATGGTAGTGCCGTGCCACTGGACCAGGCCGTGGCTGGAGTGAGGATCAGTCATGCGCCGGATATATGTCTTATCCGGCGGTCTGCAAGTTAGCTGCCGTTCGGTCCGCCGCCGCCAGCACCACCGGTGCCTGCGCCGGCCGCACCGACCTGGCCGATGTTGCCGAACAGGTCTTCGAGGAAGGTCCGCTCGCGGCCCAGAGTCGGGGTCTTGCTGCCGTCCGGATTGATGTTGGCGACCTTTTCCATGCCGGTGCGCTGGATCGTGGCGACATTGCCCTTGTCATCGAAGGTCAGCTTGACCAGCAGCTGTTCGCTCGCCTTGGGACGGCTGAACGCGGCCTGGCGGGTCTTGGTCGAAATGTAGTACCAGTCCTTCTGGCCATACTGGCTGATGAAGCTGGGACGGCCAAGCATGCGTTCGACCGACATCTGGTTGTCGATTCCCGGCTGGACCGAATCGAGCAGGGTCGCATCGACCAGATAGCCACGCTGATCATTGATCGAGGCGCAGGCCGACAGTGCCAGTGCGGCAAGGGACACGCCCATGAAACGAACCATACCTTGCCCAACCATACGCTGCATCGTCGACCTTGCTCCGTCGCGTGGCCTTGCGGGATTGCCCGCACGGCCCCATTTGCTCTATCGCGCAAGCCTTAGGCGGCCTTGGCCCCGCGCGCAATGCCGCCGCTTGGGCCTTGCCCCTTTAATGCCCGCTGAATGGAAGGAAACGTCCCGCGATGTCGCTGCTCTCCCGCCTGCTGGGCCGCCCGGACCCCGGACAGGAGCAGATCCGCCCGCTGTGGCACAAGGTGGTCGAACTGGCCCGCGATCCGCAATGGTACCGCGACTGCGGCATTGCCGACACGGTGCCGGGGCGCTTCGATGCGATTTCGCTGGTCGTCGCACTGGTCATGCTGCGGATGGACGGGAAGCCCGAACTGCGCGCCCCTTCGGCCCGGCTGACCGAACTGTTCGTCGCCGACATGGACGGCCAATTGCGTCAGAGCGGCGTGGGCGACCTTGCCATGGCCAAGCGCATGGGCAAGTTGATGAGCGTGCTGGCGGGCCGGATCGAAGCGCTGAAGGTCGCGCTGGCCGAGGCCGACGATAAGGCGCTGATCGCTGCGCTCGAACGCAATGTCACTTTGAACGAAGGTGCCGACCGCGCGGTCCTCGCGCGGCGAGTGCGCCAAGTCGCCGCCGCGTTTGCGGCAATCAGCGATGCCGATCTCCTTGCTGGAAAGATCGCGGCATGACCGAACTGTCCCGCCCCTGCGATGCCACCCGCCTGCCCGCCGCAGAGCAAGTCATCGTCGCAAGCCAGCACGAATGCACGGCCTTGGCCAAGCGGTTCGGCCTAGTTGCCGTCAACGCTCTGGAAGCACGGATCATGCTGAAGGCCGACGGCCCGACCGTGCGGGCCACCGGCCGCCTCACCGCCGACATCGTGCAAAGCTGCGCCGTATCGGGCGAAGATCTGCCCGTACAGATTGCCGAACCGATTGCTCTCCACTTCGTTCCGCCGGCCGATTCCCCCGAAAGCGAGGAGGAAATCGAATTGGAGGCTGACGAACTCGACGAGATTGAAATGGACGGCACCCGGTTCGATCTGGGCGAGGCCGTGGCGCAATCCTTGGCGCTGGCCATCGACCCCTATCTGGAAGGTCCCAACGCCGAACAAGCCCGGCGCAAGGCCGGGATCGTCAGCGAGGGTGCAAGTGGCCCCCTCGCCGATGCACTCAAAGGTTTGCTCAAGAAGTAGCTGGTGTCGCGTTCTGGCGATCAGAACGGGATGTCGTCATCCAGATCGTCGGCGAAGCCCCCGCTCGGCTGGCCGCCGCCGAAGCTGCTGCCGCCGCTGCGCTGACCGCCGCCGAAATCGTCACCACCGCTGCGCTGGCCGCCACCGAAGTTACCGCCGCCAGAGCCGCCTTGTCCGCCGCCACCCGGCGCGCCATCCAACATGGTCAGCACCCCGCCCATGCCGCCGACCGAGATCTCGGTGGTGTAGCGGTCATTGCCTGACTGATCCTGCCACTTGCGGGTGCGTAGCTGCCCCTCGATGTAAACCTTGCTGCCCTTGCGCAGATAGCGCTCGGCCACCCCGACCAGACCGTCCGAATTGAGCACCACGCTGTGCCATTCCGTGCGTTCCTTGCGTTCGCCGGTGTTCTTGTCCTTCCACTGCTCGCTGGTCGCGATGCGCAGGTTGGCAATGCGGCCGCCGTTTTGGAACGACTTCACTTCGGGATCGGCGCCCAGATTGCCAATGAGAATGACCTTGTTGACGCTGCCTGCCATCGAATCGTGTCCTTTTGAATTTCGCGCTACCGACTAGCCGCTTGCCCTGCGCGGTGCCAATCGGGCCGGGCAGCTTATCCCAATGGTTTGAATCACGCAAAGCCGCGAAGACGCAAAGATTCTGCGTATCCGGCAAGGCCGGGACAATCTTCCGCGGAAATATGAAACGCCAGACAGGGCAAACAATGCCTGCGGCACTCGCTGCAGCTTAGCGCCTTTGCGGCTTTGCGTGATGATTTCGATTCAGCCCAAGCCGAACCAGACCGCCGTCCAATAGGTCAGCCCGGCGAACAGATAGGCCAGGCCGAACAGGTAGGCGAGCATGAAGCCCGGCCATTTCCACCCGTTCGTCTCGCGCCGGGTGACAGCGATGGTGCTCATGCACTGGGGGGCGAAGACGAACCAGGCAAGGAAGGCCAGCGCCGTTGCCAGCGACCAGTCCGCCTTGAGCCGTTCGCCCAGCTGCATCGCTTGCGCTTCCTCGTCCGTTGCGCCCACCGCATAAGAGGTTGCCAGCGAACTGACCGCCACTTCGCGCGCGGCCATGGCCGGGATCAGCGACAGGGCAATATCGCGGTTGAAGCCGATCGGTTCAACCACCACGGCCAGGCCATTGGCGATCTTGCCGGCGATCGAGGCATCGACCTGGTTCTGCCCTTCGGCCGCCCGCGGGAAGTTGAGCAGGATCCAAAGCACCACGGTAACCATGAAGATGATCGTTCCGGCGCGGCGCAGGAAAATCCAGGCGCGCTGGAACAGGCCCAGCATCAGGTCACCCAACCGGGGCAGCTGGTACTTGGGCAGCTCCATGATGAACCCGCTGGCCGCACCTTTGGTGACCGAACGGCGCAGCACCAAGGCCACGACCATCGCGGCAATGATCCCGAACACGTAAAGCCCCAAAAGAACGAGGCCCTGCAGGCCGATCGGACCCAAGACCGAACGATTCGGAATGAAGGCCGCGATGATCACCGCATAGACCGGAAGCCGCGCCGAGCAGGTCATCAACGGGGCGATCAGGATCGTCGTCAAACGGTCCTTGGGATCGGTAATGCTGCGCGTCGCCATGATCCCCGGGATCGCGCAGGCAAAGCTGGAAAGCAGCGGGATGAAGCTGCGCCCCGACAGGCCGACATGGGCCATCAGCCGGTCCATCAAAAAGGCCGCGCGGGCCATGTATCCCGATGCTTCCATCGCGAGGATGAAGAAAAACAGAATGATGATCTGCGGCAGGAACACCACGACCGAACCGACGCCGGACAGGATCCCGTCGGTCACCAGGTCCCGTGCCAGCCCTTCGTCCATCGACGCGCGAACCTGCTCGGTAATCCAGCCAATCGCCGCTTCCAGCGCATCGGCGAACGGCGTTGCCCAGGTGAAGACCGCCTGGAAAACCACGAACAGCAGCGCAAAGAGGATAAGCGGCCCGGCCCACGGATGCAGGAACAGGCGGTCCAGCTTGGCATGCATGCGGTGGCGGCTGGTTTCCGAAACGATTGCCGCCTCGGCAATGGCATGGGCCGTCACGCGCCGTTCGGTCAGCGTGGTGTGCGGACGTTGATGTTCCGGATTGCGTTCCTCCGCCGCGGCAATGGCGGCGGCCAGTTCCGCAAGTCCGCGGCGGCGCACCGCGACGGTGGCGATGACCGGAACGCCCAAAGCTTCCTGCAAGGCGGCGGGATCGATCACAAGACCGTCGCGTTCGGCCAGGTCGAGCATGTTGAGGGCAACCACTGTCGGCCGTCCCAGCGCAATCACTTCCTGGGCGAAGACCAGGTGCTGCTCCAGGTTTGAAGCATCAAGCACCACCACCAACACTTGCGGTGCCGGTTCGCCCGGAAACTCGCCCAGGATGACCTTGCGGGTCACTTCCTCGTCCGGGCTGGTGGCATTCAGGCCGTAGGAGCCGGGCAGGTCGGTCAGTTCAATCGCCTCGCCGGTCGGCAGGACCAGGCGGCCCGCCTTGCGCTCGACGGTCACCCCGGGATAGTTCGCGATCTTCTGCCGTGCCCCGGTCAGGGCATTGAACAGCGCGCTCTTGCCCGCGTTCGGGTTGCCGACCAGTGCAGCCGTGCGCTGGGTCATAGCCACTGGACCTCGATCGCCTGGGCATGGGCCCGCCGCACGGCCACTGTCATGCGCCCGATGGTAAGGGCAATCGGATCCTTGCCGGCAAAGATCCCGCGATGGGCAACGCTGACCGTCGCTCCC
>JACCDH010270542.1_pt1 | contig 10517 bp, 8 predicted proteins | sample 7442481 | NCBI WGS metagenome assembly JACCDH01 (sample SAMN15323433, study PRJNA562643) | freshwater metagenome | isolation source: river surface water | place: USA:Blue River Watershed | collected 2017-08-15
ACGTCCTCAGTGTCGATAACAACATGCTGGATAAAACAGAGATGTTGTTCGGTCCGGGTTCTGTTGTATACGGCTCTGATGCTCTCGGTGGTGTCATACATTTCTATACCAAAAATCCGATATTGTCAAAAGATGGTAAACAGTTAATCAAAGGAATGGCCTTTAGCCGTTTTGGCACAGCGATGAACGAAAAAACCAGCCATTTTGATTTTAATATTGGTTTTAAGAAAATAGCATTTTTAAGTTCTTTAACCTTCAGCGATTTTGGAGATATGACAATAGGGAAAAGAGGTACTAAAGGTTACGAATCTTGGGGTAGAAGAACCTTTGTCGCTCAACGTCTTGGCAATGTAGATAGCATGGTAATGAATCCAGACTCGTTTAAACAAATTCCGAGTGGTTACAAGCAATGGGACTTGATGCAAAAAGTATTGTTCAAGCAAAATGCCCACATCACACATTTGCTGAATTTGCAACACTCTAATACCACTGATTTTCCACGTTACGATCGTTTAACAGAACTTGCCAGCAACGGTAAACCAAGTCAGGCACAATGGTACTACGGTCCGCAAACCAGAACCATGGCATCTTACAAATTGTCTATCACCAAAATGACCAATGCGTTTGACAATGCCAATATTATTGTGGCGTTTCAGGATATCAAAGAAAGCAGACACAACCGTGGCTTTGGTAGTTCTAACTTAACTCATAGAAACGAGCATGTTAAAGTGATCACATTAAATGCCGATTTTCAAAAAGAAATCAGTAAAAAAACTGAGTTGCGATATGGCGCTGAGTTGATGGACAATGATGTTCAATCTACTGCCAGCAAAGAAAATGTTAAAACTGGTGTTATCACCGCTCAAAGTACCAGGTACCCGGATGGCGGTTCGGTGATGAGAAGTTCTGCAATATATTTAACTCAGAACACCTATTTTTCGCCAAGATTTATTTTGAATTCAGGTATTCGTTTTACCAATATTTATCTGAAATCTTTGTTTAATGATAAGACCTTTTTCCCTTTCTTAAGTAACAGCATCGAACAGCGCAATCAGAACACCAGCGGAAGTATCGGATTGGTGTATTTGGGCAAAAAAGAACTTCGAATCGCCGGTAATATTGCTTCTGGTTTCAGAGCGGCTAACGTGGATGATATGGCCAAAGTTTTTGAGAGTGTTGGTGGTAGAATTATCATACCCAATGCTTTTGTGAAACCTGAACAAACAACTACGATTGATGTTACAGTGAGTAAAACATTTAAGAAAAAGTTACAGGTAGAACTGAATGGATATTATACCTCATTCACCAATGCTTTAACATTAGGAAGAGCGCAGTTGAATGGCAAAGATACCATGACTTATAATGGAGTTTTAAGTACTATTTATTCTACTCAAAATGCACAAAGTGCTTATATCTACGGTTACTTCGCTGGATTGAATTACGATGTTAACAAACGTTTGAGCATTAGTGGAACCTTCAATTATACATACGGTAGAATCAATACAGATACGGTTGATTATCCATTAGATCATATCTCACCAGTGTATGGAAGGGTCGGTGCTATTTATAAATCCAAAAAATGGAAAGCAGAAGTATTTTCAATTTTCAACGGAGCGAAAAAATCTGCTGATTACAACTTGATAGGCGAGGATAATCAAATCTATTCCGCTGATCCGATTAATGGGTTTTCTCCAGCATGGTACACCATTAATTTAAGAGGATTCTACCAAATCAACAAAATATTACAAGTGCAATTGGCTGTAGAAAATATCATGGATCAACATTACAGAACTTTCTCAAGCGGCACCAGTGCGCCTGGCAGAAATGTGGTGATGACATTGAGAGGGAATTTCTAATCAATTGAACAATTTTCTTTTAGAAAAAGGTGCCTGAAAAGGCGCCTTTTTTTTATGGTTCTATCAAAGGAAATGGTGCCAGTTGTTTCAACTATTTAATACTTGTGTATAACAAATAACTATTAGATTGTACCTTTGCATTTTGGCAGAATTTAGCTCTGTCTGAAAGCCATTTTAACCCTTTAAAACAGTCAAATAGAAGCGTGCAGATGAACCACCCTCCGTATCTGGATAAATTGAATGATGTACAGCGTGAAGCTGCAATGAATATTAACGGTCCCGTGATGATAATTGCTGGCGCAGGCTCTGGGAAAACCAGGGTGCTTACCTACCGTATAGCCCATATCATTAAACAAGGCAATGATGCTTTCAACATCCTGGCTCTTACCTTTACAAACAAAGCTGCCAGAGAAATGAAAGAGCGTATTGAGACTGTTGTTGGTACCGAAGCGCGTAATATCTGGATGGGTACTTTTCACTCGGTTTTCGCCAAAATTTTGCGTATCGAAGCAGAGAAAATTGGTTATCCCCGCGACTTCACCATCTATGATACCGATGATGCCAAAAGTCTCATCAAAACCATTCTTAAAGAAATGAATCTGGATGAGAAATTGTATAAACCGGGTCTGGTATACAACCGTATCAGTAACTGCAAAAACAACCTCATTACACATAAAGAATATATCTCTATTCCAGATTTGCTTGAAGCTGATGCTTCTTCTGGTCGCCCGCTCATCTCAAAGATTTTTGCCGCCTACCAGTCGCGCTGCTTTAAAGCCGGTGCAATGGATTTTGACGATCTTTTATTGAATACTCACCGCTTATTTAAAGAGCATGCCGATGTGTTATACAAATACCAACACAAGTTCAAATACATTATGGTGGATGAGTATCAGGATACCAATCTTTGCCAGTATATGATTGTGAAAAGTCTGGCCAATATGTATGAAAATATCTGTGTGGTTGGCGATGATTCCCAGAGTATATACAGTTTCCGTGGGGCTAATATTCAGAATATCCTGAATTTCGAAAAAGACTATCCAGACCTTAAGGTGTTTAAACTGGAACACAATTACCGCAGCACTGCCACCATCGTTAATGCCAGCACCAGCATCATCGCCAATAACAAAGAAAAATTGGATAAACATATTTACACCGATAATCCAGATGGTGATAAAATTGCGGTGATGCGATTACCAAGTGATAACGAAGAAGGTAAAGCCGTTGCTACAAGTATTTTTGAAGAAAAAAATCAGAGACGTCTGAACAATTCAGATTTTGCTATTCTATACAGAACCAATGCTCAGAGCAGGGCTTTCGAGGAGTCTCTGCGTAAAATGAATATCAAATACCGTGTTTATGGAGGTATAAGTTTCTATCAACGCAAAGAGGTAAAAGATTTAATTGCTTACCTGCGTTTGGTGGTGAACCCTAATGATGAGGAAGCACTCAAACGTATCATCAATTATCCGGCCCGTAAAATTGGAGCCACTACCATCGATAAACTGGTGGTGCTGGCTGCGGAAAATGAAGTGCCAGTCATGGAGATTGTTAAAAATGCTCACATGTTCCCGATTCTGGGAAGTGCCGTTGCTCATATTCGCGATTTCAGTATGATGATAGGTAGTTTCCAAACGATGCTGAAAGCTAAGAATGCCTACGAAATAGCTGAATATGTAGCCAAACAATCTACTTTACTAAAAACCTTGTATGAAGATAAAACAGTAGAAGGTGTATCTAAATATGAAAACATAGTGGAGTTGCTTAATGGTATCAAAGAATTTACAGAAGATGATACCAACGAAAATGAAAAAACTTTGTCAGTATTTTTGCAAGAAATTGCATTGTATACCGACGCAGATAAAGATGAGGATGGCGATGATAAAGTAACAATGATGACCATTCACAGTAGCAAGGGACTGGAGTTTAAGCATGTGTATGTGGTGGGCCTGGAAGAAAACTTGTTCCCGAGTCAGTTGAGTCTAAGTTCAAGGCAAGAGCTCGAAGAAGAGCGTCGATTATTTTATGTAGCCATAACCAGAGCTGAAGAAAAACTAACTTTATCATATGCAACTTCCAGATTTAAATATGGCAACCTTATTCCTTGTGAACCAAGTCGTTTTTTGGAAGAGATAGATCCAAAATATTTGGACATGTCAGCTGTGGTTAATGTTCGTCAGGAGACGATGTTCAGACCAAAGGAAAACAAAGAGGCGAAATCCTTTGGAACAGGCTATGGAATGAATGTAGGTAAAGCAGTTTCGCGACCATTGCCTCAGGTGAAAGTATCAGAAAATTTCACGCCTAGTGATGCATCAGCCATAGCAGAGGGGCAGACCGTTGAGCATCAACGCTTCGGGATGGGTAAGGTAATGAAACTGGAAGATACTGGTGATAACAGGAAAGCCATGATTGAATTTGAGGGGCTTGGTACTAAAACACTGGTACTCAAATTCGCAAAATTGATGATACATCCATAAAAAACAATAAATTTGCAGCATGAGACAATTTTTAAGTTTACTTTTTGTACTTACAATCGCTTCAGCACAGGCACAGTTAACGCCCGTTCTGAAGAACAAAAGAGGTATTGCTATTCTGCCACAACAAGGTGAATACTGTATCGGTTTCGGTGTTAACCCTGTGTTTACTTATTTTGGGAATTTCTTTAATGGAAGCAACAGCAATACTTTCCCTGCCACAGGCTATGCAGCGCCCAATCAGATGCTGGCAGTAAAGTTTATGAAAACCAATGAAAAGGCTTACAGAGCGAATTTTAGAATGGCTTATAATTCAGATGTAGTTACTTTTAATGTTAAAGATATGAGTCCGGGTGCCGATGTTAATGCAGTGGTAACCGACAGACAAAAGAGAAGTTCAAGTTTTATTGGATTAGGATTAGGAATCGAGAAAAGAAAAGGGCAGGGCAGAATTCAGGGAATTTATGGTTTAGAAGGTTTAATTAGCTATGCATCAGGTAATAACGTTAAGTATGAGTATGGCAATAAATTGGAAAATCTGGACACTGGCATCATAAGAGTTAAGAAACAGAAGGCATCTTCTTTATTTTCAGTGGGTTTCAGAGCTTTTGCAGGTGTGGAATACTTTATAGCGCCTAAGTTATCATTGGGCGCAGAGTTTGGTTATGGACCAACACTTGGCTTTAAAGGAGCTATTGAGCAAACCATGGAACAGTATGATTTTGTTAAGGCTGAGACTGTTTCAGATATTAAAAGTTACTCACCAAAATCGACCACATTTAATCTGGATACCGACAATTATAACGGGATTCTCAAGATGTTGTTTTACTTTTAACAAGAAAAACCTTTGATTTTGAGGAAAAAAACGTATATTTGCACCAAAATTATCAATACATAAAAATGAAAAAACTTAACAATCTTTGGATTATTGTAGCTGCGGTAACGATTGCTTTAAGCTCATGCTATAAAGAAGGTCCTGCAATTTCTCTAAGAGCAAAAAGAGACAGATTGGCTAACGAGTGGATTTGCACAGATTACACAGTTGACGGCCAGGCTTCTGATACTTTAAAGAAATCTTTCTATGTTGGCGATTCTTTAACTTTGGTATTAAACATCACCAGAAGCAATGCATACGGCATGAACATGCAGTATACAAAAGAGTATTCTGAAAAGAATAACAATGCTTTATTGAATCTTAAAACCAATTTCACCAATGCCCATTACATCGACATCATGGGTCATTTAACTGAAGACAATGTTCTTTACCAAAACATCGGTAACGGTGGAAAATGGTCTTTCATGGATAAGTTCAGACAAGTTCAGTTCAGTGGTCCTATGGGTGATTTGTCTAAAGCTGAGGGTCAGAAACTATTAACTGCTGATGTATTAATGCTGAAAAACAAAAACATCAAATTGCAGTACGATTTGAATGGTAAATCACACGCCATCACTTTCGAACCATTAAACAAAGAGATTATCAAGTAAAATTAAACTTCAAAATATTTGAAAATCCCGAACCAGTTTCGGGATTTTTTTTTGTCATATAATTATCTACCTTTGAACTAGAAAAATGTCGGATTTATTTCAATACAACACGCAATCCAAGAAGCTTATTATTTCTGAATATGGCCGTTCTTTCCAGGACATGGTAGAGCATGTTCTGACACTCCCTGACAAAGACAAACGCCTGAAAATGTCAGAGGCCTTAATCTCTGTTATGGAAATTCTGAATCCTAGCGTCAAAGAGCAGGCAGATTACAAGCAGAAGTTGTGGGACCATCTGTATATCATTTCAGATTTTAAACTGGATGTCGATGGTCCGTACCCTGCACCCGAACAAAATAAAATACATCAGAAGCCAGATAAAGTTGAATACCCATCACTGCCTATTAAATTCCGTTTTTATGGTCGTAATCTTCAGTTCATGGTTCAGAAAGCGACTAACCTGGAGAATCCTGAATTACAGGGCGAATTTTTGAATTTGCTGGCGAGTTTCATGACCAATTCTTCGCGCAACTGGAACAACGAGAATCTCTCTAATCAGCAACTAGCAGAACACCTGGAAGCCTTATCGCAAAATAAATTGAAAGTCAACCCAGAGGAACTCGAAATTACCCTTGAGCAACGCAAAAAGAAATTCTTTAAGCATAATAATAACAACGGGGGCAATAATGGTGGTGGCAAATTCCACAAGAACAAAAAATATAACAACTACAAGAAATAAGGATCTCTGATGGCAACATTTAAAGTAAGCGGTGGCAAAAAACTCAAGGGGGAAATTATACCTCAGGGTGCCAAAAATGAAGCTTTACAAATACTCTCAGCTGTTTTATTAACGCCGCGGGAAGTAATAATTAAAAATATTCCTGTCATCAGAGATGTGATGAAATTGATAGAATTGCTGGGCGACTTAGGAGTTAAGGTGAAAAAAATAACCGATGATACCTACAGTTTTAAAGCAGACGAAATCAACCTGGAGTTTCTGAACTCTGAGGAGTTCAAAGCCAAAGGTGCGGGTTTAAGAGGCTCTATTATGATTATTGGACCGCTGTTGGCTCGCTTCGGAAAAGGCTATATTCCTAGTCCGGGAGGCGATAAAATCGGCAGAAGACGTTTGGATACCCATTTTATCGGTTTTATGAAACTGGGTGCAAAGTTCGAATATCTTCCCAATGATCAGTTCTATAAAGTTACTGCTGAAAATGGGAGACTAAAAGGTACATACATGTTGTTGGACGAGGCTTCTGTAACAGGAACCGCCAATATATTAATGGCAGCAGCTTTAGCAGAAGGCACAACAACAATTTACAACGCAGCTTGCGAACCTTACCTGCAGCAGCTTTGTAAAATGCTTAACAGAATGGGTGCAAAAATAAGTGGAATCGGTAGTAATCTTTTAACTATAGAAGGTGTTGATTCACTTCAGGGAACTGAGCATACCATGCTGCCTGATATGATTGAGATTGGTAGTTTTATCGGCTTAGCGGCTATGACAGAAAGTGAAATCACTATTAAAAACTGCCGTATCCCTGAATTGGGTATTATACCAGATACCTTCAGACGCCTCGGTATTCAATTAGAATACAGAGGTGATGATATCTTCATTCCTTCTCAGTCACATTACGAAATTGAATCTTTTATTGATGGTAGTATCTTAACCATAGCCGATTCGCCATGGCCCGGATTTACGCCCGATTTAATCAGTATAGTTTTAGTGACCGCTACACAAGCCAGAGGCAATGTACTCATTCATCAGAAAATGTTTGAAAGTCGCCTGTTCTTCGTAGATAACCTCATCGATATGGGTGCTAAAATTATTTTATGCGATCCACATAGAGCGAATATTATGGGACTGGATAAGAAAGTGCCACTAAAAGGTATTACGATGAGTTCGCCAGATATTCGAGCAGGTGTAGCTATGTTGATTGCGGCGATGAGTGCTAACGGCGTTAGTACCATTAAAAATATCGAACAAATTGACAGAGGCTACCAGTACATTGATCAGCGTCTGAATAATATTGGTGCAGAAATTGTAAGAATTGACTAAAGTCGTTCGCCATGAATACCAAACATTTTATAAAAGGATCTCTTTTGATAGCCGTTTTTGCTTCATTAATGGCCTTTATTAATGTTAGTAGCAAAGCTTCTGTATTGCCGAAGGTTTATGCTGATTCGCTGGATATTTCTAAATATAAAGGTAAGATAGTGGTGATTAATTTCTGGGCCTCCTGGTCGAAAGCCAGCAGAGCGGAAAATAAAAATGTTGTTAGGGTATACGAAAAATACAGACAAAATTCTAAGTTGGTTTTCGTAAGCGTTTCTCTGGATACAGATACTAAAGCATGGAAAGCTGCTATCGAAGAAGATGAAATGGCTTGGCCTGATCATATTTGTGATTTGAAAAAATATAGTTCACCAATTGCTGCTCAATACGGTGTAACAACGCTTCCTAAGCTCATTCTGATCGATAAAACAGGTAAGACGCATTTGTCTGGTACTAAAATGAGTGATATCGAAAGTGCCATTGATGCATTAATGAAATAGCTAATTGCGTCATCTTGTCATATTTTACGCATTGGCAATGTATTTGTAAAGTAATGCGTGTATGACGGAAGAGCAAAATAATATCGAAAATTCTGAAAACGAATCAACAAGTAAAGACACTACCGGAGCCGAAAATAATGTGGTATCTGAGCAGTCTGAAACAGAGATTCTGAAAGCACAGCTTCAAGAAGCTAATGATAAGTTTCTAAGACTATATGCGGAGTTTGATAATTACAAACGTCGCACAATGAAGGAGCGCAGCGAATTATTGCAAACTGCCGGAAAAGATGTCATGCTTGCATTGTTGCCTGTGATTGATAATTTTGAACGTGCTCAGAAAGCTGCAGAAACGGCCGCTGACCTTGAAGCCTATAAAGAAGGTGTTAAATTAATTCACCATCAGTTTAGCTCAATTCTGCAGGCTCGCGGTTTGCAAACAATAGATAGTATCGGTAGCGAATTTAATGTCGATTTACACGAAGCTATTACCAATATCCCAGCTCCTTCAGAAGAGATGAAGGGGAAAGTGATAGATGAAACAGAAAAAGGATATACATTAAACGGTCATGTTATTCGCTTTGCGAAAGTGATTGTTGGAGAATAATAAATACAAAATATTTTGGCTAAAAGAGATTATTACGAGATACTGGAAGTAAGCAAAAGTGCTTCTGCAGACGAGATTAAAAAAGCCTACAGAAAAATGGCTATTAAATATCATCCTGACAAAAATCCAGGTGATAAAGCGGCTGAAGAGAAGTTTAAAGAAGCAGCTGAAGCCTATGAGGTGTTGAGTGATGCGAACAAGAAGCAGCGCTACGACCAATACGGACATGCCGGTATGGGAAGCAGTGGTGGCGGCTTTAACGGTGGTGGCATGAACATGGACGATATCTTCTCTCAATTCGGAGATATCTTCGGTGGAGGTGGCTTTGGCGATTTCTTCGGGGGCTCTTCAGGTAGAGGTGGTCGCACCCGCGCTAATGTAGGAAGTAATATTCGCATAAAATTAAAACTGACTTTTGCCGACATTAAAAATGGTGTCGAGAAAAAAATAAAATACCGCAAACTTGTAGTGGCCAAAGGCACTACCTTTAAAGAGTGTTCTACCTGTAAAGGGGCTGGTCAGGTTAATCGCGTTACCCAAACTTTTCTTGGGCACATGCAAACTGTTAGTGCATGCCCAACTTGTGGTGGTAGCGGTAAAATGATTAGTAACCGTCCGGCTGGTGCAAACGAACAAGGACTGGTGTACGAGGAAATTGAAACAACCATCAAAATTCCTGCGGGAGTGATGGAAGGTATGCAATTATCTATCAATGGTAAAGGTAATGCCGCTCCGGGTGGAGGAATTGACGGTGACTTGTTAATTCTTATCGAGGAAGAACGTCACGCTGAACTTGAAAGACAAGAACAGCACGTCATTTATAATCTTGCTATTTCAGTAATTGATGCTATCTTGGGCTGTAGTGTAGAAGTGCCAACCATCGATGGCAAAGCTAAAATTAGCATAGAGCCAGGTACTCAGAGTGGCAAGGTATTGCGACTGCGAGGAAAAGGTTTCCCTGAAGTCAATGGCTACCACACCGGCGATCAACTCATTAAAGTACATATCTGGATTCCCAAGAAGGTTAGCGCCGAAGAAACTGAAATGCTGAAAAAACTAGGCGCTTCAGAACATTTTTCTTCGAAGAATGCGAAGAAGGATAAGGGGTTTTTTGATAAGATGCGCGACTGGTTTTGATTTTTTGATTTTGTTAATTTATCTGCGTCGTTGCATTCGTTAGATAACTCCTAATGTACAAGAGTACACTTCGGATTTCTCTAACTTCATGCGCCTCGCATCTAAATGTCAAAATCAAAAAAGAGTTCAATCAAAGACTTCGGATTTCTCGAACTGCGTTCGCCTCGCATCCAACTCCTAAAATGTTTAAATCGGGAGGTTTCAAGTTTTTTGGAAAATCTGGGTCGTTGCACTTGTTGTCAAAATCAAAAAGTGAGTATATAGCATATTAAACACTTCGGATTTCTCCAACTGCGTTCGCCTCGCATCTAACTCCTAAAATGTTTAATTAGAGTTTTATATTTTATTTTATATCTGTTACCAGTCATTTTAACGTGCTTTTTTACATTATCAAAATCG
>JACCDH011017106.1_pt1 | contig 10517 bp, 11 predicted proteins | sample 7442481 | NCBI WGS metagenome assembly JACCDH01 (sample SAMN15323433, study PRJNA562643) | freshwater metagenome | isolation source: river surface water | place: USA:Blue River Watershed | collected 2017-08-15
ATTGGGGTATTGACCCATTTGACATTGTTTGTAAAAACTTTTTTGATTCCAACTCACAATTCAACACATTTGAAAACAAAATCAACTACCCAGTTGATATTTACGAAACAGAAAACGGGTTACGATTTGATTTAGCAGTAGTAGGTTTAACTGAAACTGATATAGACATCCAAGTAGACGGAGACACATTACGTGTCAAATATGAAAGACCAGAAAATTTAACTGAAGTAGAAACTTATCTACAAAGAGGTATCACTAGACGTTCATTCGATTTAGCATGGAAAGTAGCATCTAAATTTGAATTATCTAAATTACAAGCTTCATTAGACAGAGGTTTACTAATGCTTGATATTCCTTACGCGGCTGAAAAAGCACCTAAGAAAATTGAGATTAAAGTAAATAGCAAGAAGCTAATTAAAGGATAATTAAAAAGAGGCCTACCAATCTCAGTTATGTTAATCACACAAATTATTCCATACCAAAACAAACTATACATACTAAAACGTAAAGTTTTAGATGATGTTAAATACACTGGACCTAACTTAGACATTATGATGACATGGTTAGGATCAAATAAAGTGTTAAGAAAAGAAGGTTATTTGTTTTTTCTAGAAGAAATAGAAGAGGCTGAAGTGCTTGGAGATGGGATAAAGAATTAGTATATTAAATAAAATAGAATAAATATGAATAATTTAATACCTTTAAATGGTAACGTTATCATCAAAATGATTGATGAGGAAGAACAAATGAAAGGAAATATTATCATTCCTGACATGGGTAAAGAAAGACCTGAAGTAGGTGAAGTAGTTTCATCAAGTGAAACATTTAACTGGAATACAGGCACGTATGTTAAGTCACAGTTAATGGCTGGACAAAAAGTGCTTATCCCTAAAATGGGAGCTACAAAAATAACATTGGATGGAGAAGATTATTATATAACAAAAGAAACAGAAATTTTAGCAATTTATGAGTAAAATAATTGAATACAATAACGACGCGAGACAGAAACTAGCAGAAGGTGCTAAAAAGTTATCTAGAGCAGTTGTGTCAACATTAGGTCCATTTGGTCGTAATGTTATTATCGAGAAACAAAATGAATTACCTGTATCAACTAAAGATGGGGTAACAGTAGCTAAATCAATTACTTTAAAAGATCCAATTGAAAACATTGGTGCTGAAGTAGTTAAACAAGCAGCTATTAAAGCAGCTAACACAGCAGGTGATGGTACAACCACTACTACATTATTAGCCTATGCTTTAATTAAAGAAGGTTTAAATAAAGTAGACTCAGGCGCTAACGCAGTTGAAATTAAGAAAGGTGTTGATGCTGCTGTTAAACAAGTAGTAGCAGCATTAAAAGAAAATAGTAAAGATATTTCATCTGAAGAGCAATTAAAACAAGTAGCTACTATCTCAGCTAATAATGATGAGACAACAGGTAACTTAATTGCTACAGCAATTGAAAAAGTAGGTCGTGATGGTGTAGTTGCTATTGAAGAAAGTAAAACAGGTGAAACAACACTTGAAGTAGTAGAAGGTATTCAGTTTGATAGAGGTTATAAATCACCTTACTTTGTTACTAATAATAACACAATGGATGCTGTTTTAGAAGAACCTTATATTTTAATTTATGATGGTCGTATTACAACAGCTGCTGAGTTATTAAATGTATTAAATAAAGTAAGTAGTGAGAATAAATCATTATTAATTGTAGCTGAAGATATTGATGGTGAAGCGTTAGCTACCTTGATTGTGAATAAAATGAGAGGTATTGTTAAAGTAGCAGCAGTTAAAGCTCCTGACTTTGGTGAACGTAAAACATTACTATTAGAAGACTTAGCTATTGTTACTGGTGGTCAGGTTATTAGTAAAGATAAAGGTTTTAAATTAGATAAAGTAAATGGAGCTCAATTAGCTACATTCTTAGGTAACGCTAGAACAGTAACAGTAAGTAAAGAAAAAACAACTGTTGTTGATGGTAAAGGTACTGAAGAAACTATCACAGCTAGAGCTGAGGAAATTAAAACACAGATTGATAATTCTCAATCAATGTTTGAAAAAGAAAAGTTACAAGAAAGATTAGGTAAACTAATTGGTGGTGTAGCTATTATTAATGTTGGTGGTGTGAATGAGATTGATATGAAAGAGTATAAGGATAGAGTTGAAGATGCTTTATTTGCTACTCGCGCCGCTAATGAAGAAGGTATCTTACCAGGTGGTGGCTCAGCATTATTATATGCTAGAGAAGCTATTACATATAATGAAAATGAAAGTGATGATTTTAAAACAGGTAAGAAAATAGTATACAATGCTTTATCAGCTCCATTTATTCAAATATTAATTAACGCTGGTAATACTAATCCATCTTATTACATGTATGAATTAAACAAAATAGCATTAGACCCAAATACTGATGTATATGATAACACATGGAGAGGATATGATTTAAAATCAGAAACATTTGTTAATATGTTAGATGCAGGTATATTAGATCCAACTAAAGTAGTTCGTTTAGCAATTGAAAACGCGGCAGCTGTAGCTGGTACTATATTAACAACTGAAACAGTTGTTTATGAAGAACCAACTAAAGAAAAGAAAAGCGAAGACGAGTTTGGTAATCCAGGATTAGGATATTAAATTTAAGTATAAATAAGGAAAAAATGACAGTTAAACAAGCCCTAAAGCAAAAAAACAAATTAGTCGCGGACATCAAAGCATGTTATGACATCGCTGAGAAACACAACTCAATCGAGGAAGGTAATGTTCGTCGCTATAGCGTAAAAGCTAAGCTGGATGAAGCAGCTGACTTAACTAAGCAATTAGTTGAGTTAAAAACCAAAATCCATCAAGCAAACCAGCCAGTATATGCGAAGATATTTTACATGGCTGAGTTAAAGGGTTTAGTTAAACAACTGAAGAAAATTTCAGTTGAAGAAGGTAAAGTAACAGAACGTTACGGCTCTATTCAAGCTGTAAAAGTTGTGGAAATCAATGTAGCTGACAGAGACAAGATGATAAAAGATCTTGAGTTAGTTATTGAGAAGTTGCAAGATGAATTAGATGTTCATAACGCAACAACAAACATATAAGGTGGAGAGAGGAGAATGACGATTTAGATATTTAGTTTTCAATACTACTTGTCGCCAACAAGCGGATAAACGAAACTGAAATTGACATATTAAATAACATTCAAAAATTATTGAGTCATTTGTCGCGCAGCGTCAATACTTAACCCTCTAAGAAAATGAACTAACTATTTATTTCAGATTTCTCCTCTCAAAACTTTTTTGACCTAAGTCGCTTTTCTATATTTATATATATTTATAAACGCAAAACAAGATGAAAACTATATTATTACATAACAATCAATGGCAATCCGAGCGTATGAGTACGCTAGCGGAAGGGTATTGTTTTAGTTCGATTAATGTCGATACTAAAGGCAATCCGAAATCAGGACCAGGACAATGTAATGATACACATATATAAGAAGTAGTATATAATTGAATTACAAGTCCTGGTCTGAAAAGAACCAGGACTTTTTTTATCGGTGTTCAAGCTAACTTGGTAGAAGCACTAGACTGAAAATCTAGAGGACTCAGATCGAAACTGAGGTTCACCACATGAAAAAGAAATATGACATGCATTAGGTAAACTAATGCAAAATGAGAAAAGAAGAAAGAATCAAACGAATGAAGCAGTCACATGACTATTGCTACATTTGTCAAAAAAGAAATGGTAGTTGGTATTATGATTGCTCGCCAGCTATAGTTTGGGGAAGACACGGAAGTGGAAAACCGATTGAATCCCATAAAAGAAGAGCATTCAAAACGTGGAAACACAACCGAAAAACAAAATGGAAATGAAAAACATGATTAAACGAAAACGTAACTAGTCCCTCTGAAGCAAGAGGGAATATAATCCCTCTTAGCTCAATTGGTAGAGTACGTGGCTTTTAACCATGGGGTTACAGGTTCGATCCCTGTAGGGGGAACAAAAGGATCTTTGACATAATGAATATACACATGCGTATGGTGAAATGGTATCATAACGGTCTCCAAAACCGCTGTTCCGAGTTCGAATCTTGGTATGCGTGCTAATTGCTCTTGTAGTTCAACGGATAGAACTCTAGACTACGGATCTAGTAATAAGCGTTCGAATCGCTTCGAGAGTACAATAAGGTCGAGTGGCCGAGTGGTTTAGGTTCAGGTCTGCAAAATCTGATACATCAGTTCGATTCTGATCTTGACCTCTTATAACGGGTAATGGACTAATGGCTTAAGTCGCCACATTTGGGATGTGGACATCATGCAGGTTCGAGTCCTGCTTACCCGACACAATGGGGTAGAAGCTCTAGTGGATGAGCGCAAGATTTGCATTCTTGAGGTTGTGGATTCGAGTTCCACCTATTCCACCAAATAGAAGATTCGCTTAGTTGGTCTTAAAGCGCTTGCCTTACATGCAAGAGATCACAGGTTCGAATCCTGTATCTTCTACACACTGCCTCATAGTGTAATGGTAACACAAGTGGTTTTGGTCCACTTATTTTAGGTTCGAGTCCTAATGAGGCATCAATAAGGTAGGTTGGCAGAGTTGGTCGATTGCACTGGTCTTGAAAACCAGAAGCTGTAACAGGTTCGCGGGTTCGAATCCGGCACCTACCTCAAATGGTGTTTGAAGCATTAAGGTGATGCACTGGTTTGTGGAGCCAGGGAAGACGGTTCGATACCGTTCTTACACCCCATTGGAGAGTAATACAGTAAGGTAGCTGTCACCGCCTGCTAAGCGAGTGGTACCCATTGGGTATTTGTTTCGATTACAATGCTCTCCGCACCCTTATCTCACGTTGGCCTCAGGTGAGTGAAAGCAGTATAAGGTACTGGGGCCATAACGCTTATGTAACTCAATGGTGAGAGTACCGACCTGATACGTCGGAGGTTAGTAGTTCGAGTCTACTCATAAGCACATAAGGATTGGTAGCTCAGAGGCAGAGCAGCGAGCTGTTAACTCGCAGGCCGAGATTTCGAAATTCTCCCAGTCCTCAATTTAACAAGGGATAACGCCCAGGGCAGGCAGGACGGTCTGTAAAACCGAACCTCATGGACTTCGAGTGTCCTCTATCCCACCATTTAAATTTTTTGGTCCTCAACTAGGATATTAAATTTAATAATAAATAAAAATGCAGCTATCGACTAGCGGTTTAGGTCGCATCCCTTTCACGGATGTAGCACGGGTTCGAATCCCGTTAGCTGTACAACAAGTGACGTTGGTGAAGTTGGATTATCATGCCGCACTGTCTATGCGGAGTTCACGGGTTCGAGTCCCGTACGTTGCGCAATAACATCTGCTACTGGCTCAACCAGAGCATGACTTGGATGGTGGTTATTTAAGGTAGATGTTTATTGGATCCTTAGCTCAATCGGTTAGAGCACCGCTCTCATAAAGCGTAGGTTTCGAGTTCGAGTCTCGAAGGATCCACTTATATTGCGGGGTGATGCAGTAGTAGCAGAGGAGTCTCATAAGCTCCTAGTCGCCGGTGCAAATCCGGCCCCCGCAACTCGTCAGTTTTTAGGAAGTTCTGTCCTTAGAGTTCTGCTAAAAAAACTCTTAAACAAGGCTACGCTCGGTTAGTTAAACAGGTATAACGCTAGATTTGTAATCTTGAATCAACAGTTCGACTCTGTTACTGAGCTCTAAAAATGTACCATGTCCCATGAGACAAAAGAAACGATGCATAGTTTCACAATAGGAGGGTCACCTATTAACTGCGAGTATAGTATAATGGCTTATTATGCCTTCCTTCCAAGTAGGATATGTCAGTTCGATTCTGACTACTCGCTCAAGCTAAAGGTAGCTTATTGGCAAAAAGCCCTCTCATTGTAGAGAGGAGATGTAGGTTGGATTCCTATCCTTTAGTGTTTTTGGTCTTATCGTACAATGGATTTAGTACAATTCCCTTCTAAGGAATTTATATAGGTTCGAATCCTATTAAGACCTCAAATGCCCTGGTGGTGGAATTGGTAGACACAGCGGTCTTAGAAACCGTGCCTACGGCAATGAGGGTTCGACTCCCTCCTAGGGTACAAAAGTATATTTATTATGAAATAACATGATTATGGAAAAGGTTTATAGAACATTAAGTAATGGTAACAAAATAGAATTAATCAGTTACATCAAAAACTATTTAGAGACTAATTCTGAAATTGAAATTTTAGTTGGTTGTGACTCTCAAAATAGACAAAGAGAAACTGTTTATGCCATTGTGATTGGTTTATATAAACCAGGGAAAGGTGCTCATGTGTTATACAATAGATTTAACACACCACGTGAAAGAGAAAATGTGAATCGTTTATTAAATGAAGTTTGGTTTTCAGTTGAAGTAGCTGAACAAATAAAAAATGAAATTGGTATAACAGCTAAATGGATTGATATTGACTTAAACCCAGATCCAAAATATAAATCAAACGCAGCATTAGCAAGTGCAGTTGGAGTTGTAACAGGAATGGGATATAAGGTAAGACATAAAGGTAATTCTCCAGTGATGACTTACGCGGCGGATCATTTAGTAAAATAAATTTGGTAACCAGGAAAAAAGATAGTATATTTAATTATATTAAAAAGTTATAAAAATGTTTTTGACGTACTATATCATTTGTGTAATATATTGTTATTACCAATTATTTAAAACCTATAATAAAAGATATGATATAGGTCCAACAGGTAATTCTCCAGAACTAGACACCATAATGGTTTTAGTTATGGCTTGGATTTTAGCACCTGTAGATGTGTCAATAACTTGGATTAAGTACTACAAAAAAGCTGAAGAAGCAAGGATTAATCAATCTAAATTTGATATTAATCTTTCAGAAGAAGATATAATGTAATTTTTTGACCCAAAAAGTTTTTATATATTTATTATATAAGAAAGTAAAAAAAGTTCTTTGAAATAATTGTTATCCATTAATGCAGTTTCGGCTGTATTATAAATAACATTTGGCCGCGTATGGTCATTAAATAAACTGTGAAAGCAGTATAAAGTGAATTGGTTTGACTGAACCAGTTTGCGCCTCCCAAAAGAGGTTGAGTACGCAAGTAGGGTATCATTGGACCTGGAGTAGTGAGGGTAACTCCGTAGCGAAAGGGTTTGATGACTTGGCAATGTGGTTTGTCAGGTTGAGCTCGGAAGAGCAATAAGAATAACCTATAGAGTGTTTGCAAAGAGTATATTTTATCCAAGTATACGATTGCGTCACTCAATATAAGAGATGTCTTAAAACCGTAGCCTTAGAAATAAGGGAAGGTATATTAGAGTACAGGTGGTGCTGTAGCTAATCTTATCAAACATCTACCAAGGTGTTAGTTACGAAGATATCTTAAAATATGGAGGTAGGGATACTTCAAAAGGTAGTTGAGTATTGTTTTGCTCAAAAGGTAAAATAGCTCAGGGTGAACCGCTACCTTTACGATCCACAAGTCAAACTTATAATTTGCTTTCGGTGCAAACCATATAAATTAAATTAATAAGCAAAAGCGTTCACCAGCTACGGACGAAAGGTGTTTACATAGTATTGGGTTGTCCAGTGCCACTTAAGGTCGCAAGCCGAAAGTGATTTTTCAGAAAGCTCTATAGTTCCGCAAGAACGAATCAGCTCGGCAGAGTTGAATAGATGTGAGTAGGAAGAGAGTAGTCTAAAACAAAAGTAGCTCAAAGAGTGGTTCACTTAAATAACCAACACTGCTAGAATAGAAGTCAAAAGCTTCTGGACAAAAGGGGAATTAAAAATAATACCTTAAAAGATCTAGTGCAACAACTGTAGTCTCAGGTTGTTTTTCTTTATGCCTGGATGTTGTAATGGTAGCCAAGGTAGACTTAAAATCTACTGGGAAGAAGTTCCCGTGCCAGTTCGAGTCTGGCTCCGGGTACAATTGGGATATTTATTAATATGATAAAAATCACCAAAGAAAAAATAGTTGAAGCTTGCAGTAGTAATTTAACTATGGCTAAAGCTGCTGCTTCATTAGATTTACATTTTAATACTTTTAAAAAGTATGCTGTTAAATATAAATGTTATAAACCAAATCAAGCAGGTAAAGGTATAAAGAAAAATATACCTAAAACAATAACTGATTTAAATGATTATGCTTCTAGAGCTAGTGTTCGTAAAGTATTAATTAATGAAAATATAATTCCATATGAATGTGATGAGTGTGGTATTACAGAATGGAATGGAAAAAAATTATCATTACATTTAGATCATATTAACGGATGTGGATGGGATAATAAAATTGAAAATTTAAGATTTTTATGTCCTAATTGTCATTCATTAACTGACACATATACAGGAAAAAACAAATGAAACAGAATAAATTAAGATTATATCTAGATGATGTAAGAACACCTGTTGGTTATGATTGGGTTGTAGTTAGAAACTATGATGAACTCTTAGCTAAAGTGAGATTGGTTGGATTAGAAAATTTTGAAGTAATTAGCTTAGACCATGATTTAGGAGAAGGAGCAATGGAAGAATACTATACTAATGTGAAAAATAACTACGAATTAAATTATAATAACATAATTGAAAAAACTGGTTATGATGTAGCTAAGTGGTTAGTAGCTGAGAGTATGAGTAAAAATATTCCATTACCTCAAATTTATGTCCATTCAGCTAATCCTATTGGAAGCGCTAACATAATGGGTTATGTTAACAATTATCTAATGAATTGTAGATTACCTCAAACATGTGTTAGAGTTAATATTGAACATACAATTGATGAGTCATTATTACTTTCAGCTGATGAGAGAAAAGAAAAATGGGATAAATCTAATAAGTAATAATTTAAATATTTATAAACAAAAAAAAAACAAAGATGAAAAAAGTAATCGCTATTTTTGCAATTGCAACTACATTAGTAGCTTGTGGTGGAAACGTTAGTACAGAAACAGTAAATACAGATTCTACAGTAGCTACTGTTGATACAACTGCTGCTCCAGTTGTTGATTCAGCTGTAACAGTTGATTCTGTAAAGTAATTATAAGCCACTAATGTGGCTTTACTTTATGGGGGTGCCCAGGTATTGCTCTGAAACGCAGAGGTAGTATCACACGTAGACAGAAGTGCTAGATGTCTTTAAATCTGTACGAAAAAATAAATGTAGAATTATCTACTATGACCTTCGACGACTTAATGTCTTTCGTAGGCGCGAACGAGTACGCATTAGCTGCCTAGTAGCATCGGGTCGGAGCACATATAACCTAGGAACAGAAGTGTTTGTAAAGGCTTTATTTGTTGAGCCCATTAATCAATAAATTGGTGGAAACGCCGCATCAAACCAAACGGCCCCAATTATTTTGGAAGGTAAATAAGATTAAACCTTAACCTAAACGTGTGAGACGTTGGTATTATTGTCTCTTTCAGAAACACGGGTTCGACTCCCGTCACCTCCACAAATAAGCAACCAGAAATGGTTGCTTTTTTTATTGGTCCATACATTCACCATATTTATATCTGATTAAAAAATTAAAGTATGGATAAGGTTTTAAATGCTGTTTATAGCGTTAGGGACAAATTTGTTTTGACTTTACTGTATATATTCACAGCGTTTGTAGTTAGTGCATTACTAACACAAATTTATTTTATCTATTTAGAATTTTCAGGACAAAGTGAAAAAGTACAACATATTTCTAATGAATTATCTTGGAAATTTGATGGTACATTCAAAAATAATCCAGCTAACATTAATTATGTAGCAGAAGAACACATATATGTTCAAAATGTTACTAACTTAGTTAAAGTAGGAAAATTAGCTGGTAACCGTAATTTAGAATTTGGAGTTAAAAATATATTAGAAGAATACTTACAAGACAAAGGGTATGATATAACTCCAGAGGCTCAATTTTATGTTGATGTTGATATACTTTATTTAGATCAATTAACAACTAAAAAAGGAGTTTCTGTATTTAATAAAACAGATAACGCTGTTGTTATTAAGTTAAGAGGTACTTTATTTAAAGAAGGGTTAAAACAAAAGGAAGTAGAAATTGAAGAATCATCATCTGAGATTTCTATAGCTACTCTTGTAGTTGACCAAGGAGGTAAATTCAATCAATCATCATTAAGTTCTGCTTTGAAAAAAGGTTGTGATAAATTAGTCACAAAATTATTTGAAAAGTAAAATGAAAAAAATCTTAGTATTATTGCTTGCGTTAGTAAGCATGTCTGCTTACAGCCAAAACCCAATTAAATTTGCAGCGTCACCTTCAGTGGGTGGTGTTAGCCTTAATAGAGGTGGTACTTTTGAATATATTGTATATGCCAATGGTAATGGTAATACCACTACTAGACAGGTATTAGTTGATATGCAATATGATAAAGATAATTTTGAATTAATATCTGTTAACCATACAGGTACAGGTGGGAATGGCGGTGTGTTACCTCCAGGATCTACTATTAATCATACTTGGTACAACTACCCAGGATACACTTGGATTCCTGTGACATCAGGTAATAGCGCTAACAATA
>JACCDH010432308.1_pt1 | contig 10516 bp, 9 predicted proteins | sample 7442481 | NCBI WGS metagenome assembly JACCDH01 (sample SAMN15323433, study PRJNA562643) | freshwater metagenome | isolation source: river surface water | place: USA:Blue River Watershed | collected 2017-08-15
CAAATAAAAAAAAGTCAAGCAAAATAGCCCTACGAATATTGCAACAATGTAATAAAGCCAACCAGGAGTGCTTTATGAGTGCCAATGAAAATAATTCTGCTTCAAAGTCATCTTCAACATGGCCAAAAGTGCCAGAAAGCAGTTTAGAGGCGTGGAAAAAATCCGCGCAGAAATCTGCACCCAATGGGGATGTGGACCAACTTGGCTGGAAGACGCCTGATGGCATTCATTTAAAAGCCCTATACACCTCGGAAGATGTGGATGGTCTTCAGTACAGTAATTCACTGCCAGGGTTTGAGCCATTTGTTCGTGGTCCACAGGCCACGATGTACTCCGTTCGTCCATGGACGATTCGTCAATATGCGGGCTTCTCTACTGCTGAAGAATCCAATGCCTTCTATCGCAAAGCACTTGAAGCTGGTGGTCAAGGCGTATCGGTAGCTTTTGATTTGGCAACGCATCGTGGCTACGACTCAGATCATCCACGTGTTACTGGTGATGTCGGTAAAGCTGGGGTGGCAATAGATTCGGTTGAAGATATGAAAATCTTGTTTGATGGCATTCCATTAGACAAGGTATCGGTATCAATGACGATGAATGGTGCTGTGTTGCCAGTCTTGGCGGGCTATATCGTGGCAGGAGAAGAGCAGGGGGTTAAGCAGGAATTACTTTCTGGAACCATTCAGAATGACATTCTGAAAGAGTTCATGGTGCGTAATACTTACATCTACCCACCAGAGCCTTCAATGCGCATTATTGGCGACATTATTGAATACACGGCAAAGCATATGCCTAAATTTAACTCGATATCGATATCGGGTTATCACATGCAAGAGGCTGGGGCCAATCAGGTTTTGGAACTGGCGTTTACCTTGGCTGACGGTAAAGAGTATGTAAAGACTGCTCTCGCTAAAGGTCTCGATGTGGATGGCTTTGCTGGGCGTCTCTCTTTCTTCTTTGCAATTGGCATGAATTTTTATTTAGAGGTTGCAAAGCTACGAGCTGCTCGACTTTTGTGGTGGCGCATCATGAAGTCTTTTGAGCCAAAGAATCCAAAGTCATTGATGTTGCGCACACACTGTCAAACTTCAGGCTGGTCTTTAACTGAGCAAGATCCATACAATAATGTAGTGCGTACAACTGTAGAAGCGATGGCTGCAGTATTTGGTGGTACGCAATCTTTGCACACGAATTCATTCGATGAGGCAATTGCCTTGCCATCAGAATTTTCTAGTCGCATCGCTCGCAACACCCAACTAATTCTTCAAGAAGAAACCCATATTACGAGCGTCATTGACCCTTGGGCTGGTTCTTACATGATGGAGAGCTTGACCCAAGAGATGGCTGATAAAGCTTGGGAGATCATCGAAGAAGTTGATGCCATGGGTGGCATGACTAAGGCTGTCGAAAGCGGTTGGGCTAAATTAAAAATTGAAGCTGCTGCTGCAGAAAAGCAAGCCAAGATTGATTCAGGATCTGATGTAATTGTTGGTGTCAATAAATATAAGCTTGCGAAAGAAGATCTTGTTGATGTCTTAATGATTGATAACGATAAGGTTCGCGAGAGTCAAGTCGCACGCTTGAAAGAGATTAGGGCTAAGCGTGATAGTGAGAAGGTGCAAGCAGCACTAGAAGCCTTGACTAATGCAGCTCAAGACAATAGCGGCAATTTATTGGAGTTAGCTGTTCAAGCGATTCGCTTACGTGCTACCGTTGGCGAAGTTTCTGATGCGTTAGAGAAGGTTTACGGGCGCCATCGCGCCGATACTCAAAAGGTGACTGGTGTGTATGCAGCTGCTTACGACTCAGCAGAAGGCTGGGAAAAACTCAAAGTTGAGATTGCTGATTTCGCGAAAGACTTTGGTCGTCGTCCACGCGTGATGATTGCTAAGTTAGGTCAAGATGGCCATGATCGCGGTGCTAAGGTTGTTGCTACAGCCTATGCTGACCTCGGTTTTGATGTGGATATTGGACCACTTTTCCAAACCCCTGAAGAATGTGCTCGTCAAGCTATTGAAAACGACGTACATGCTCTAGGCGTTTCAACCTTGGCCGCTGGCCATAAAACCTTAGTGCCTGCGATTATTGCTGAGCTCAAAAAACAGGGTGCGGATGACATTATTGTTTTCGTGGGTGGAGTTATTCCACGCCAGGATTATGAGTTCCTCTACGAGGCTGGCGTCAAAGGTATCTATGGCCCAGGTACACCCATTCCAGCTTCTGCAAAGGATGTGCTTGAGCAGATTCGTAAATCTGTAAAGCCTGTCTAATTTAGGCTTTGAGCATGCTTGAGGCTGCTGACCAAGCTCTGGTGGATGATCTCACCGGTGCACCTTCGGTGCGCCAGCGACGTGCATTGGCAAAGATTATTACGCTTCTTGAGTCTACTCGCATGGATCATCGCAAGCGTGCTGATGATGTCTTAAACACATTGCTGCCAAAAACAGGTAAATCCTTTCGCCTGGGAATCTCGGGTGTGCCAGGAGTCGGTAAATCTACACTGATTGAAACACTTGGCCTTTACCTGATTGAAAAGGGTCATCGTGTAGCGGTTCTGGCAATCGATCCTTCATCTAGTCTATCTGGCGGATCGATACTAGGTGATAAAACTCGTATGGAGAAGTTGTCGGTTTTAGACAATGCATTTATTCGACCAAGCCCATCATCTTGCACTCTAGGTGGCGTAGCTGAAAAGACTCGTGAAGCCATGTTGGTGGCGGAAGCCGCAGGATTTGATGTGGTAATCGTAGAAACAGTTGGGGTCGGTCAAAGTGAAATTGCAGTAGCTGGCATGACTGATATGTTTGTGCTTTTGCAGCTGCCTAATGCTGGCGATGATCTACAGGCCATAAAAAAAGGTGTAATGGAAATAGCTGATCTTATTGTTATTAATAAGGTAGATATTGATCCTGATGCCGCCATGCGGGCTCAACTATTTATTACCAGTTCATTGCGCTTGCTAGGATTCCAGGGCAATCCCGATCATGCCTCGCATGATCAAGAATATTGGCACCCCACTGTAATGACCCTAAGTGCCTTGCAGGGTAATGGCGTTCCTGAACTTTGGGAAAAAATTCTGCATTTTCAAAAACTTCAGAAGAACAATGGCAAATTACAAGCGCGACGCAAGCAACAGGCGGGAGCCTGGATGTGGCAAAGAATTGATGCAGGCCTTAAAAATGCTTTTCAGAATCACCCAGCAGTACAAAAACTATTGCCTGACTTAAGTGCACAGGTTAATCAAGGATCCATGGCTGCTTCAGTTGCCGCACGACGTTTGCTCGAGGCAATGGGGCATGAATTTTTCTAAGGGAGTAGTTATGAAGGAAATCATTCAACAGCTTGAAGCAAAGCGTGAACTCGCCAGATTAGGTGGTGGGCAAAAACGTATTGCTGCTCAGCATTCAAAAGGTAAATTAACCGCACGAGAGCGTATTGAGCTCCTGCTTGATGCCGGAACCTTTGAAGAGTGGGATATGTTTGTCGAGCATCGTTGCCATGACTTTGGTATGGCTGATCAGACTGTTCCTGGTGATGGTGTTGTTACTGGTTATGGAATGATTAATGGCCGTCTAGTCTTTGTATTTTCTCAAGACTTTACGGTTTTGGGTGGCTCTCTTTCTGAAGCTCATGCAGAAAAGATCTGCAAAATCATGGATCAAGCCCTCAAGGTCGGTGCACCTGTCATTGGTTTAAATGATTCTGGTGGTGCCCGTATTCAAGAGGGTGTCGCTTCCTTGGGCGGCTATGCAGAAATTTTCCAACGTAATGTCACTGCATCGGGCGTGATTCCGCAAATTTCTCTCATCATGGGTCCATCTGCGGGTGGTGCAGTGTATTCGCCAGCCTTGACTGACTTTATCTTCATGGTAAAAGACAGTTCGTATATGTTTGTAACCGGTCCAGAAGTAGTGAAGACAGTGACGCACGAGGATGTCACTGCTGAAGAGTTAGGTGGCGCGGTAACGCATTCAACTATTTCTGGCGTGTGTGATTTGGCATTTGATAATGATGTAGATGCGATCATGATGCTACGTCGCTTCTTTAACTATCTACCGCTCTCTAATCGCGAAAAACCGCCAATGATTAATGGGGCAATGCGTACTGAAGAGCCCGATTTTTCTTTGGACACTTTAGTTCCTAGTAACCCCAATCAGCCATATGATATGAAAGAGCTGATTGAAAAGATTGTGGATGACGGTGAGTTTTTTGAATTACAGCCTGACTATGCCAAGAATATCTTAATTGGATTTGCGCGTATGGAAGGTCGCTCCATCGGCATCGTAGCCAATCAACCTTTGGTGCTTGCAGGTTGCTTAGATATCAAGGCATCTATTAAGGCAGCACGCTTTGTGAGATTCTGTGATGCCTTCAACATACCCGTAGTGACTTTAGTTGATGTGCCCGGCTTTATGCCTGGAACCTCTCAAGAGTACGGTGGCATTATTAAGCATGGCGCAAAATTACTTTATGCCTATGCAGATTGCACCGTTCCGAAGGTAACGCTGATTACTCGTAAGGCCTATGGCGGCGCTTACGATGTGATGGCTTCTAAGCACCTTCGTGGCGACGTCAACTTTGCATGGCCTTCAGCTGAGATTGCTGTGATGGGTCCAAAGGGTGCCGTGGAAATTATTTTCCGCGAAGAAAAATCAGATCCAGCAAAAATTGCAGCACGTGAAGCAGAGTACAAGGCGAAGTTTGCGAACCCGTTTGTCGCAGGTCGCCGTGGCTACATTGATGACGTGATTCTTCCTCATGAAACCCGTAAACGAATTTCACGCTCTTTGGCGATGTTAAAAGATAAAGAGCTTACTAATCCTGCGCGTAAACACGGCAATATTCCTCTGTAAGGCGCTGATAAATCATGACTACCAAAATGTTTAAGAAAATATTGATTGCTAACCGCGGTGAAATTGCTTGCCGTGTAATGAAAACCGCCAAGATGATGGGTATTAAGACTGTTGCAGTCTACTCTGAGGCTGATAAAGAGGCACGTCACGTGCAAATTGCCGATGAAGCTGTCTGCATTGGGCCCGCACCTTCGCGTGAATCCTACTTGGTAATGGATCGCATTATTCAAGCGTGTAAAGATACCGGCGCTGAGGCGGTTCATCCAGGATACGGCTTCTTGTCCGAAAATGAGCAGTTTGCAAGGCGTTGTGAAGAAGAGGGCATTGTTTTTATTGGTCCCAAATACCAATCTATCGCTGCTATGGGCGACAAGATCGCTTCTAAGAAACTGGCACTTGAGGCGAAGGTGAATACCATTCCTGGCTTCAATGAAGCGATTGAAAAGCCTGAAGATGCTGTCAAAATTGCGCAGGGTATTGGCTATCCAGTGATGATTAAAGCTTCAGCCGGTGGTGGTGGCAAAGGCCTGCGTGTGGCCTTTAATGACAAAGAGGCGTTTGAAGGTTTTGCTGCATGTCGCACTGAAGCGCTTAATAGCTTTGGCGATGATCGCGTATTTATTGAGAAGTTTGTTGAAGGTCCTCGTCATATTGAGATTCAGGTATTGGGTGATTCCCATGGTAATGTGGTGTATTTAGGTGAGCGTGACTGCTCGATCCAGCGCCGTCATCAAAAAGTGATTGAGGAGGCGCCATCACCCTTTATTGATCCGGCCACCCGTAAAGCAATGGGTGAACAAGCAGTTGCTTTAGCTAAAGCCGTAAATTATCAATCGGCCGGCACAGTTGAATTTGTTGTTGGTAAAGATAAGTCCTTCTATTTTTTAGAAATGAACACCCGCCTGCAAGTTGAGCATCCTGTCACTGAAGGTATTACTGGCCTTGATCTCGTGGAGCAAATGATTCGGGTTGCTGCTGGCGAAAAGCTGGCATTCAAGCAAGAGGATATTAAGCTTGATGGCTGGTCAATGGAATGTCGAATCAATGCAGATGATCCATTTAGGAACTTTTTGCCATCAACTGGACGACTCGTCAAATATCGCCCTCCTGAAGCGATGAATGGTGTCCGTGTCGATACTGGTGTCTACGAAGGCGGTGAGATTCCGATGTACTACGACTCCATGATTGCTAAATTAATTGTGCATGGTAAAGATCGTGCTGAGGCAATTGAAAAGATGCGTGGCGCTCTGAATGATTTTGTGATTCGTGGCATTCATTCGAATATCCCGTTTCAGGCGGCGCTCCTTCAGCACCCCCGTTTTGTTTCTGGGGACTTTACAACTGGCTTTATTGCTGAAGAGTATCCCGAAGGCTTCAAAAAGGACTCTGTTCAGCCTGCAGACCCCAAACGTCTAGCCGCCTTAGCAGCATTTATGCGCTACCGTTACCTTGAGCATATTCAGATGATCGATGGCCAGTTAGCTGGTCATGAAATGACCATTGCTAAGAAGTTTGTAGTGGTAACGGGTAATCGTGTGGGCTCTAGTGAAAATGTTCAAGAAATTCCGATTCGTATAGAGTTAAAAGAGGGTGTTTATTCTGTTTACATCGAGGAGTCTGACGGAGTTAGCCGCTACGATATCGTCAGCAATTGGCGGCCCGGCGAGATTTGCTTACGAGCTACGATTAATGGCACCAGCAAGATCACTGCGCAAGTTGAACGTAAGGGCGTTAAGTATGCCCTCGTATTGGATGGTGCGCATTATGAGTGTATGGTGCTCAGTCCATTGGGTGCAGAGTTGCAGCGTCGCATGCCTGTCAAGGTCCCACCGGATACTTCTAAATTAGTCATGTCTCCGATGCCAGGCTTATTGACCAATATCTCTGTCAAAGTCGGAGAACAGGTTACTGCAGGTCAAAAATTGGCTGCAATAGAAGCCATGAAAATGGAAAATACTTTAGTTGCAGCTCAAGATGGAGTTGTCGCTGAGATCTGTGCCAATGTTGGTGAGAGTCTGGCGGTTGATCAACTTATCATTCGTTTTGAATAAGGGCCATCATGACTAAGCCATTTAAAATCTTGGGTATTCAACAAGTTGCCATAGGCGGTGAGAATAAAGATCGCCTACGCAAACTTTGGGTTGATCTATTGGGATTTGACTACAAGAGTAATTTTGTATCCGAGCGTGAAAATGTGGATGAGGATATTTGCGCTATTGGCAAAGGGGCCCACGAGATTGAGGTTGATTTAATGCAACCCTTTGATATTGATAAGAAACCTGCCGTACATCAAACACCTTTAAATCATATTGGCTTATGGGTAGACGATCTTCCCAAGGCTGTTGAGTGGCTTACTGCCCAAGGTCTGCGATTTGCGCCTGGCGGAATCCGTAAGGGTGCTGCTGGTTACGACATTACTTTCATTCACCCTAAGGGCAATGAAGAGTTCCCGCTCTGTGGTGAAGGTGTGTTGATTGAACTTGTTCAGGCACCTCCAGAAGTGATTGCTGGATTAAGTTCATAATTTAGACTGGTAAGCACATTAACGGGATTTAAATTGGCAAATATCTTAGCCATCGACACCTCCTCAGCGTGGTGTTCGGTGGCTTTATCTTTAAAGGATGACAGTGTTGCCTATCGTCATGAGAAGGTAGCATCTGGTGCGAGCCAACTCTTATTACCTTGGGTTGAAGAATTATTGCATCAGTCTTCTTTAAGTCTTAATGAGATCAATGCAATTGCAATTGGGGTTGGGCCTGGCGCCTTTACTGGGGTTCGCTTGGGCGTTGCAGTTGTGCAAGGCCTGGCGATTGCCCAAAAATTACCCGTATTACCTGTTGTCAGTCTAGATGCCATTGCATCTCAACTGGTGCTTACTCCCCATTTTCAAGAATCTAATTCACAAACCTTTATGGTTGCAGTAGATGCCCGTATGAATGAAGTTTATTGGGCTCGGTATCAAGTGCGGGCAGATGGCGTGCCTGAGCGTTTAGGTGAGATTGCACTCAGCGCCCCAGAGTTGGTAGAGCTGGATCGTGTTGAGTACCTCGCTGGTAGCGCGATTAATGAATTTGATAAACGCTTACTCGGTTCAGAGGATGCTCGCCTTCCTGATGCGCGTCTCAATCGAACAATTGGGGTTGATGCACTGGGTGTTTTAACTTGCGCCCAGCAGATGTGGGCTCAAGGTATGCAGCAAGACGTTCATTTGCTTGAACCCTTATATGTGCGTAATAAAGTTGCATTTACCGCTCATGAGCGTAGCCAACAGCATGGATAATGCTTTGGAGCGTGGTGCTGAACTCTCGTTCCTGCCAATGACGGCTACTGACTTAGATGAGGTTTTGGCCATTGAGTCTGTCTCACATATTCACCCATGGACGATAGGCAATTTCTCGGATTCATTAGCAGCTGGCCATTGGGCATATTGTGTTCGCCCAAGCTCTAGCGACTGTGTTGCTGGTAGTTATTTAGACCCCAAAATTCTGTGGGCTTATTGTGTTTTGTTTCCTGCAGTTGATGAGCTGCATCTCTTAAATATTACGGTATCGCCCCAGTTACGAAGATTAGGTATTGGCGCTCGAATGATGGGGGCCATTGAGGGGGTTGCTGCCCAACAAGGTATGCCTCGAATCATTTTAGAAGTGAGACCTAGCAACACTAGTGCTATACAGCTGTACCAAAGCCTAGGATATGAGCAAATTGGCTTACGTAAAAATTATTATCCTGCCCATCCTGACTCAACCGCTCGTGAGGATGCATTGGTGATGGCCAAATCGATTAAGCTAGAGGCATGAACTCTAATACTCACGCTACTTTTTTAAAAGAGATGGGCATTACGCAATGGACCTCTCGTGATGTAGTGGGCACCGAAATTGCTAACCATGCCCAGTCTACCAATTTGGAGCATATCCAAGAAGTGACTGAGGCTAGGACTCCACTTGGCATGTGGTGGTTTATAGGAAGCAAGCCGCAAGGGGATGCCGAACTCTTAATGCAAAGTATTGTTCGTTCATTGGGCTTAAGTACCCAAGAATGGATATGGATTAATCCCAATGAATCGCTTGATTCAAAGGAGCTACCTCAAGATGGCACGCCAATGGTGGCAATTGCTTTTGGTGGCTCGGTGGCGCAAAAGTTATCTGGTGAGAGAGACCCATTGCCACAATTAAGACAAACTATCTTAGCTTTCAATCAAGAGGGCTTTGAAGAGCTTCCACTAATTGCGACTTTTGAGCTTAATCATTTGCTATCTAAGCCAAAAGATAAAGCCTTGCTTTGGCAGGACTTATTACTTGCTAAGTCAGTTTTGCAAAACAGTTAGTGTTTATGTTCACCTATAAGGTGCATAGAGTCGTATTCAGCTTGATTTGCCTTATGGCGTTTAATGACTAGCCACATAATTAGGCTGACAGCGAGACCAAAACCAATGATCACAAATTGAATGGGTACATCTAACCAGATCAATCCCGAGTAAACCATCAGCATCATCAGAACAGAAATATTTTCATTAAAGTTTTGCACTGCAATTGAGTGGCCTGCAGACATCAGTACGTGTCCACGATGTTGAAGTAGGGCATTCATCGGTACAACAAAGTAACCAGCAAGCCAGCCGACCAATATTAGTAAAAGATAGGCTGGCAATAAATTGAGAGTGACATCCATTGCGCCAATCTTAAATAGTGAAGTCTGGGGAAGCATATCTGAGTTATAAACCGCCATGATGCAAACTACTAAACCCATTGCAATTCCATAGGGCAGAACTTTAAGAGAGCTACGCAATGGAATCTTCCAGGCGGCCCAAACGGCTCCACCAGCAACGCCAAAAGCAGAGATTGCTTGCAAAATAGCCCCTTGCGAGAGGGACATATGTAAGGCCACTTGCGCCCACTTGATCACAATAAATTGCAAAGTAGCGCCAGCACCCCAAAAGAGGGTAGTTACTGCTAAAGAGATTTGACCTAGACGGTCATTCCAAAGGGTGGTGAAGCAGACTGAAAAATCTTTGATTAATTCGATGGGATTGGTTTTTTGTGACTCATAGCGTGCTCCAGTATCCGGAATGCGCAAATTAATTAATGCCGCCAAGACGTAAATCAGCATGATGATCATGATGGCTGACTCTGCAGCCGTATCGATGCTGGTATCTAAGAGAGGTAAATCCCAAGATAAAAGACTTTGGGAGACCGATTTACTGATAAGAACGCCACCAAGCACGGTACCCATGATGATGGACCCAACGGTCAAACCTTCAATCCAGCCATTTGCAGCTACGAGTTTTTCTGGTGGGAGCAGTTCAGTCAAAATACCGTACTTTGCTGGGGAATAGGCTGCTGCACCCAAACCCACAATGGCGTAGGCGAGTAAGGGGTGGCTACCAAAAAGCATGACTACACAACCAACAAATTTGATGGTGTTAGTGATGAACATCACATTGCCTTTGGGGCGGGAATCGGCAAAAGCGCCTACGAAGGCAGCTAGCAAGACATAGGAGAGGACAAAGAATAACTTCAGTAGCGGGGTCATCCAAGCGGGTGCTTGGAGCTGAACCAAAAGGGCAATAGCCGCAATCAGCAGTGCGTTATCGGCAAGCGACGAAAAAAATTGCGCCGCCATAATGGTGTAAAAACTACGGTTCATTCGTACAATCTAGTCATTCCATC
>JACCDH010981827.1_pt1 | contig 10515 bp, 5 predicted proteins | sample 7442481 | NCBI WGS metagenome assembly JACCDH01 (sample SAMN15323433, study PRJNA562643) | freshwater metagenome | isolation source: river surface water | place: USA:Blue River Watershed | collected 2017-08-15
GCTTTTGCTTCTAATCAAGTTCAGTTCTAGTGGACAGTATTGTATCAGAACACCCGCCTGAACTGAAATTCCGAAAGCGTTATGTGTGAATATATTAAATCAAAAAAAGATGTTTTCCATTTTCAATAGAAAAAATAGAGTGTTTAAGAGACAATTAATCAAAGCGGCAAAAGCTGTTCAGATATTATCCGCGAATCCGTTTATGACAAGTCTGAGCAAGCAAGCAGATGCAAAAAATTACTTAAAAGAAATAAAAGCTTGGTGGGAAACCAATGTGGATAATTACAAGAATGAATTGTCCATTAGTGAAAGTGACTTTGAATTAATGAGAAAATGCCTTCAATTGCCGGATATCGCAAAATATCGAAATGCGAATGGTAGAAAAATAATTAAATATCCAAACGGACAAATCGAATACGAATGGAATTATGTTCATGGAGGTAAACACGGAATTCAAAAAGGGTGGCATGAAAACGGGATGTTAAGCTTCGAACAAAACTATGTAAATGATCATATGGATGGCCATCAAAAAAGCTGGTATGATAACGGAAATATTCAATCTGAAGATAATTATAAGTTTACCACTGAGAATTTTAATCGTCTATCCGCAAAAATTGGTTGGCAAAGAGAATATTACGAAAATGGTGTCTTAAAACAAGAAGAGTTCTACAATGAGATTACCTATAAGAGAGAAAAGCTAATTCGATATAAAGAAGACGGTTCAATTCTAGAGCTAAGAGAATTTAAGAATAGTGATATTCTTTGCGAAGAGTTTGATCAAAAGGTAGGGGTGAGTGGGAAAGATAAAGAATAATTAAGTGCGCATAACAGCGTTTAGGCAATATCATCTTGCCGGGTCTCAACGCGTGGCAAGATTGCCTGCATTCAAAACGTTAAGTCTCATCATAGAGTGACAGCATAAAAAATAACCTAATGGAAGAAACATTTCGATTTATAAATGAATTCATTTTAATTCATCCTTTGAGATTTTGGACAGCTATTTTTATGACGATATCCTTAATCTTTTTCATCATTTGGAGGCTTTCAAGAAACAAACGAAAAGCGAATATTGAATATGCCGGAGCTCAAAAAGCAAAATCGACAATCGTTGCAGAGAAAGAAATCGTTAAACCAAAACTTGACAGAAAAATAGAAAGTTCAAAGATTGAAACACCTCAAAATAAAGTTTATGCAGACACTTCTGTTAAATCCAATTTGGAAGTAAATGAGCCAAAGCCAATTTTCGAAAAACCTGCCGATATCAAAGATGAAAAAGTAATTCCAAAAACTAAGTCAGTTGAAGTTAAACCAAAAGCTAAACCAAAATCCAACGAACAACTTCCTGAAGCCAAAGTTGAAACAACAAAATCAAATAACGAAATTGACTTTGTTAATTATGACATCAAAAGAGTTCCTAACTCTAATTCATATCCAGTTTTTCGATTTCCTAATAAAGGTACAGTCGTTAGAAGTTATAGATTAGGCAATACAAAGCGCAGAGGGTTTAAAGAAGAATCTTTTCAAAATTCGATTGAGCGATACTTTTGTAAGGACTTCGTTGTATTGGGAAATGTAAGATTAAATACAGGCAAAGAAACACGACCTTTTGAGCCTGATATAGCCATAATTGATAAATCAAATTCAAACCTTAGAATAGATATTGAAATAGATGAACCATATGCGGGAATTACACGACAACCGACGCATTGTAAAGGTGAAGATGTTAATCGAGACATCTATTTTGTTGACAGAGGTTGGATAGTAATTCGGTTTTCTGAGTATCAAGTTCATTTGCGAGAAAATGAATGTTTGCTATATATTGCGGAAACAATAAGGTCAGCAATTCCAAGTTATGAAATACCACATCAACTGCAAAATCAACTCTCGTTACAGATTGATGAACTATGGGATGTAGTACAAGCTCAAAAGTGGGAAAAAGCAAAATATCGGGAACAATATCTTAACCATACTTTTAAATCCATCGAAGAACAACCCGAGACAATCGAAAGAGATTTAGACGAACAAGAATTCAAAGAGGAAAAATTAGTTAAACCAACTATAATCGGCGAAGTTGACAACAAAATATCCGTAGAGTTTAATCTTAAGAATAAACATCCGCGGGACAGCAGAATTAAGTTTTATCCCAAACCTCATATTTACACAATTGATGATACACCTGCACCTTCAGCAAGTACAATCATTGCCAAGTTCTTTCCGGAGTTTGATTCTGTATACTGGGCGCATCGTAAAGCCCCGGAATTAGGAATGTCTCCTATTGAGGTTGAGTTAATGTGGAGAAAAAAAGGAGAAGCTGCTGCAAACGAAGGAACATTTCTACACGAACAAATTGAGAATTTTTTCTTGAATCAAGCTTATGTAAGAACTGAAGAATTTCATTTATTTGAAAATTTCGTAGCAGAGCATGATCATATTAAACCTTTCAGGACTGAATGGAGAATATTTGATGAAGAATATCATATAGCAGGTACAATTGACTTAATCTCCGAAAACGGAAATGGTTACGAAATGTATGACTGGAAAAGAAGTAAAAAGGTTATTAGTCCATTTAATGGAGAGCCAATAAAAAATAATCAATGGCAATGCGGAGTCGGACAACTTGCCGAAATTGCCGATACGAGCTATAATCGATATTGCTTACAACAAAGTTTATATAAGTACATTCTTGAAAAAAACTATGGAATAATGGTTTCAAGGATGTTTTTAGTTGTTTTGTATCCAAAGTATGATAATTATTATAAAGTTGAAGTGCCTTATTTGAAAGACAAAGCAGAATATATACTTAGAACATTGTGAAAAAACAACGAAGGATTCACAGCAGTTTTACAAGAAAAATATGCCGGTTCAATAGTGAATTGAACATTCTGATGTTTTTGAAAATTTGTGCTTGTTTGACTCCATATTACTATGTATTCCTATTCTTCGTAAAGCTGGAATCTTTGATAGTCTAAGTATCGCTGATGTGAGTTCCCTTGAGATATCTAGCTTTGATAGAGTCATGATATCTCCTATTTAATAAAAAATTCAATCGCATTTGGGAAGTGTTCTCCGATAATTTGAAGTTTGCTAAAATTATCAAGCTTAATTGCTTTGATATAATTCGAATTGCTTTTTAACGCAAAGTCTAATCTCTCAAATGCATTAACAAATACGTTTACCTTTATTTTAAATTCGTTAAGATTCTTCTCAGAATTTAAGTTAAGGTCAGTTTTGGTGTCTATGCTGTCTTTGGCATGCATGACACTATTGCGTAGTGAGTTTATTATTTCATCATTGGGTCTATTCAGTCTGTTGTCCATTTCATTCGTTACAAAAAGTTTTGAAGAGAAATTACTATTTCCAAAAAGAAGCAAATCGTTAAGATAAAAATGTTGTAATTCGCCAAATTTCTTTAATTCTTCTTTTTTGTCGTCACTTGTGTAATCATTGAATTTCTTCTTGTAATGATCACTGCCTTTTTTCGCCCTGTAATCGAAGAAATTGATAATTGACTGATTGGATACTCCATTCAATAAATAAAATTGACGGAGATTTCGTTCAAATGATAAAAAGTCGTTTTGCAATGCATTAATGACGAGGTTGCGGTTCAGGTCCGAAATGTTAATTACCCCACATAGTACTTTGCCATCAAAGACAAAAAGCACATTGTGTTTAGCAGAAGATAGTTTTTTAGAAAATTCATCTTCCAAAATTTGAGTGTATTTGGAAACCGAAATTTCCTGACTAATTAAGCTTTCCTCAAATTTCCCCGAATTGAATTCTGCATAATATTTTGACCCGATAAGTGGTAAATAGTCTACACCCAAATGTGAGCATACACCTGCACATTCTTGCGTTTTTTCTGAATCAAAATAAAGAAGAGAAGTAGAACAAATTTCTCCAACGGTGATTGATTTAATTTTCATTTTCTATGGGTATGCTGTAGTGTTTTTTTTACTGAAGTTCATGAGAAGGAGTAAAAATTCTATCTAGGTATTTCAATCAATAGAGAAAACATTGAAACTTTTTAGTCTTTGAATCGGTCAATTTTTCTTTTTGAAACCTGGGGTGATTTTAAGGGTTGAAGTCCATTGACTATTTGAGTTATACTTAAGTCAATTTTCCCTTTTACTTGATTGTAAACGCTTTTTGCGACCTCATTTATGTCATCTTTTCCTGGCTTCTCCCATTCTTTACTTTTGTCTATCCTCCTCCAAGTTAAATAGACCACGGCACGTTCATCTTTAGGTTTGCGTCCATTAGATCCAGATTTATAATTGCTGAGATCGTAAACGCAAAGCTGGTTCCGATTCTTTAAGGTTTTAATGATGCGTATTGCTATTTCTTCAAGGTTATTTACAAATTCAAACTCGCTTTGAAATAATATCATCCCATATTCATGCTGTTTGTCTGACTCATGTTTAGCCCACCTGCTAATTAATGTTGAGACTGTAGCTCGACCCAAATATATTTCAAGATTATCTCTATTTACATTTGTGTGAAAGTCATCCAAACCATGAATGCACAAAACAGTGTGTTCGATTGCGCTTTTTATTTTCTTGTTGAATAATGGTACCTGCTTCAGCGCATTAGGTAAGAAAACATTTTTAAAAGTTGCATCTGTAGCTAAATTTCGATTAAGCGAATAGGCCAAAATGTTCTTCGTTTTTTTGATAGGTTGTTTGCGCATTTTGAAGCGTTTTTTTGATATACAATAGTATGAATAATTTATCATCATTCTAATCTGTTGATGTAAAGGGAGTTATAATCAATTTTTTAGTATCTGAATCTATTTGATTTAGGAGCGTTAATTAATTTGCTTAAAACTGATCATTGTCTTTTGAGTCAAAAATTAGTTTTTTTGTTAAGTGAAAGTCCTATTTTTTCATCGTTAATTTAATATCTTTCCATATTGAATTAGAAGTATTGTTTATCAATTGAGTAGACTAAAAAATGGATGCATACAAAACCCTGGATAATGTTAATGGCGCCTATCGTCAATATTTGAATTCATTCCTGTCTATCGCCGATCCGCGAATAAAAGAGGTCGTGGCCAAGTCATTTGAAGAAGACGGTTTCATTCCTGCGCCGTTGATTCAATTTAACCCGTCATTCGAAAAAGGGCAATCGCTAGTTGAACTGAGAGACAATGGTGAAATTCATGAAGGCCTTGTTACGGCCTTTGGAGAGTATAACTTATATCGTCATCAAGTTGAAGCTTTAAGAATCGGAAACCAAAGAAAGGGATTTGTAGTTACCTCCGGAACAGGTTCGGGTAAGTCGCTGACATATCTCGCAACAATTTTCAATCGATTGTTTTCTATGGGTGATCAGAAGCCCAAAGGTGTAAAGGCCATTTTGGTCTATCCAATGAATGCGCTGATCAATTCACAGGAAGAAGAAATTAAGAAGTTTGAAGAGAAGTTCGGAGGGAATTTCCCAATCACCTATGCGAAATATACCGGGCAAGAAAAGCAAGAGCACAGAGATTGGGTGAAGAAAGAGCAGCCAGATATCATTCTGACAAACTACATGATGTTGGAGTTGATTATGACCAGACAGTCTGAATCATGGATGCGGAATTCTATCAGGGAGAGTTTGGAATATTTGATCTTCGATGAATTACACACATATCGAGGACGTCAAGGTTCTGACGTGAGCATGCTCATTAGAAGAATCAAAGGTTGGTGCGCAAAAGATCTTTGTTGCATTGGCACATCAGCAACAATGTCTTCCGTTGGAACGCCCGAGGAAAAGAAAGATCGCATTGCGGAAGTAGCTACTGTAATTTTTGGAGATGACTTTACACGAGATCAAGTGGTGGGAGAATATCTTCAAACATGTACTGCAGGCAAACAATTTTCGCAAGGTGAATTGCAGAAAGCCGTAAGTGATGGAATTGATTTCTCTGCCGATGAAACTACTTTTATTAATCACCCTCTTACCAATTGGCTAGAGGTTAAAATAGCTTTAAAAGACAATCACGGTGTTTTGGAGCGAGCCAGCCCAAGACGACTGAAAGAAATTTCAGCTGATTTGGAAAAGGAAACAAATCAAGATACAGAAGTTATTGAGAAGGTATTGAATGACCTCTTGCGTTGGACCGAGAACCTAAATGAGAAGAACCGGATTGCTGGAACTCGAAAGAGTTTTCTTCCATTTCGCTTTCATCAGTTCATTTCTCAAACAAGCACGGTTGGCGTTACTTTAGAATCTCGAACTGAGAGAAACATCACCATACAGCCAGGGCGTTATTTTGTGAAAGATGGTGAAGAGAAATTACTTTTCCCCGTTTTGTTCAGCAGGTATTCAGGTGTTGATTTTATTTGCGTAAAGAAAGATGTAGAACAACAAAAATTTGATCCAAGAAATCCGAGTGATCCAATTAATCCAATAAAGTTGGAAGAGGCCAAAGGCGATAAGTTGAGTGAAGAGAATTTCACTGAAGGTTATTTGGTTTTAGATGAAGGTGAAGATTTTTGGAAAGAAGATCCAATTGAAATTGCACCTGCCGAGTGGCTCAATACTACTGAGAATGAGTTTAAGCCTGCCTACAAATGGCTCATGCCAAGTAAGGTTTACTTTAATTCAGAAGGCGATTATTCCTCAAAAGACATTTATCCACTGAAGGGTTGGTTTATACCCGTTCGTCTGAGAATAGATCCTACGGCTGGTGTGATTTATGAAGACACCAAGACCAACGAGAATACGAAGTTGATGAGTTTGGGTAACGAAGGAAGAAGTACAGCGACGACCATTATGTCTTATGCTGTCATACTCGAACTAATCAAGCAAGGGGAGTCAATTGAGAATCAAAAGCTTTTAAGTTTCACCGATAATAGACAAGACGCTTCTTTGCAAGCAGGACACTTCAATGATTTTCTTTCCTCTGTGCGTTTGCGAGCAGCCCTGAATTTTGCATTACAGGCAAATCCTGATGGTCTGAATGCACAAAATATTGCAGATAGAATTTTTGAGCAACTGAAATTGAATGAAGCAGATTATGCGAAGCAGCCCTCTCGTAATCCCAAATATCCAGATGAAGACAACGAAAAGGCTCTAAAGGCCTACATTCTGTATCGAGTGTTTCAAGATTTAAAAAGAGGATGGCGTTACACTTTACCGAATTTGGAGCAAACGGCAATTTTACGAATTGAATATAAGAACCTCAATAATTGGGCCTATGATGACGACGAATTCGCTACTCTTCCTTTTTTCGCAAGTTGCACAGGAGAGCAGCGTCTTGACATGCTTCGTCAGTTTTTGAATTTTTTCAGAACAAATTATGCGTTGAATCATCGCATGCTTTTAGATGCAAAGTCTGAAACCCAAGCCTTATTAAAAGATAAATTGAATGAACGGAAATTGTGGTCATTAGATCACAATGAAAACCTCGAGTCTCCGACCTATCTGGTTTCAAAGAAGCCGGGAAGAAGTGCAGTAAAGGGACAGTATTTTGTTTCAATGGGCAGTCGATCCAACATTGGAAAGTACTTCAAAAGGAAAATGCAGGAATTTGGATCACCCAAAATGAATGCAGATGAGTACCGTACGTTTATAGAAACACTTTGCGATTTGTTGGTAGGAATAAATGTTCTTTCCCGAAAAGAAGATATTGTAGGTGAAAAAGGGAAAATCCAAGGTTATTTATTGAAGGCAGATTATATAGAATGGCATCCAGGAGATGGGGTAAATGTTGAAGTGGATAAGACAAGATTCAATTCATACCGCAACCTCAGCCTCAAGCCGAATGACTTTTTTCAAAATTTGTACAAAACAGATTTTAGTCAATTTAAGAAGGAAATTGTTGGAAGAGAGCACACAGGACAATTGTCGAGCGAAGTCAGAGTTCTTCGCGAAGATCAATTCAGAAAAGGGGAAATATCTTCGCTTTTTTGCTCACCCACCATGGAGCTCGGTATTGATATTGCGAACTTGAATATCGTGCACATGCGAAATGTCCCGCCTAATCCTGCTAACTATGCTCAAAGAAGCGGACGCGCAGGAAGAAGCGGACAGACTGCCGTTGTGTTTACCTATTGCTCTGCAATGTCGCCGCACGATCAAAACTATTTTAGAGCATCCGAGACCATGGTAGCCGGAGTGGTGGCAGCTCCTAGAATTGATTTGAAGAACGAAGAGCTTCTTACTTCTCACTTCAATGCCTATTTATTAATGGAATTGTGTATTGAAGAACTTCAGTCTTCGGTTTCAGATATTTTAGACCTTACAAACCCTTCAGCTGTTGAGGTAATCCCAAAGATTATTGATCAAATTGAAAATAGTTTGAAGATTTATAGTGCAGATTGGATTGATTCTTTCAAGCAAGTTGTTGCTGGAATAGAGCCAAATCTCGCACAAACTTTTTGGTTCACAGGTGACTGGTATGAAAGAAAGGTTGCATCGTTCGTTTATCGATTCAAGGAGGTTTTTGCACGATGGATTAAACTCTATGTTTCTGCCTTGGATATGATGAATCGCGCTCACATTGTTCAGCAAGATCCAACATTGAAATCTGACAGCCCTCAGAAAAAAGAAGCAAACATTCAATATGCAGTTGCCAAGAAACAATTGGCTTTATTGAAGAATGACTCTAGGCAATCTATAGGTAACGATTCAGAATTTTATGTTTTCAGATATTTAGCTGCTGAAGGATTTTTGCCGGGATACAATTTTACCCGACTCCCAATAAGAACTTTTGTAGGCTTCAAGAGCAATGACCAAGGTGAATATATTTCACGTCCAAGAGCTGTTGCTTTGAAAGAGTTTGGTCCTATGAACATTATCTATCACAACGGTAGTAAATACCGTATCAATCGAATGAATGTGTTAGATACAGAATCTGTTCAAAGGAAAATAAAAATTTCAAGTGACACGGGCTATGCTTTTCTCGATGATGAAGCCGAAAATGCCAATGTAGATCCGATAACGCTAAACCCTTTAAAGTTGGGGGAAAACGCAGAGTTCAGGACCACTTTTTTAGAGCTTTCTGAAAGCGAAGGAATTCCATTGGAACGTATTTCATGTATTGAGGAAGAGCGGAATTCCGCAGGATACGACATTGAAGAGTTTTTTAGATATCCTCAAGGAATTGATTCTACCAAGAATGCAATGATTCAAAAGGGCGGTGTGAATCTTATGAATCTTATTTACGGGCAGTCTTCAGAGTTAATTAAAATAAATTGGGGTAACAAGAGGAGCAAACATGACTCCTTTGCTATTGATAAGCGCAACGGCAAATGGCTAACACAACGCGATCTTGAAAATAAAGACACAGCTGAAAGCAAAAGAGATGTGTTGCTGTTTGTTCGAAACAACGCAGATACGCTCTATTTGCAGCCACTGTCAAATTTAAATTTAGAACCAGAGCAAATTATTTCATTGAGTTACGCCATGAAGCGCGGCTTGGAAAGATTGTTTCAAGTGGAAGAGAATGAAGTGGGGGTGCGAATTTTAGGTTCGTTAGAAAGTCCGAACGTTCTAATCTACGAGGCCTCTGAAGGATGTTTGGGAATCTTATCTCAATTGATTCAAGAGCCGAAAATGATGAAAGAGTTGTTTGAAGAGGCATACAAATGCATGCATTTCGATCCGGTAACTCGGGAAGAAACACCTTTAGGATTGACCTTGCCGAAGGCTTCCTATCAAGATCTGCTTTCATATTACAATCAACGCGATCATGACTTGTTAGATCGTCGTTCTACCAAAGAAGTTTTAGAAACGCTAATGGACTGCGATTATTCTCCGTCACACAGCGGGACCAGCTACGACGATCAATACCAACAACTATTAGCAGATTACGATAAGAGTAGTGATCTTGAGAAAAGACTACTGGATCACCTATACAAGAACAAGCTGAATCTTCCAGACAAGGCGCAGCAAAATGTTCCAAACTACTACGTAAGTGCCGATTTTGTATACAATGCCGCGGACGGACCTGTTTTGGTTTTTTGTGATGGCAGTGTCCATGATGACGAAGATGAAAAGAAGGAAGACAATCATAAACGTGATCTTTTGCGAAGTGAGGGGTATGACATTATAGTATGGCATTACACAGAGAAGGTCGAAGATTTGGTACTTAGAAGAAAGGATGTTTTTAGAAAAGTTATTTAAATGAGCACAATAACACAACATCAACCGGGAACACTCATCCGTTATCGCAACAGAGATTGGATGGTATTGCCTTCCGATGATAACGAAATATTGCGAGTGAAACCTTTGGGAGGTTCGGAAGAAGAGCAGACTGCGATTTTTTTACCCTTGGCTATTCCTTCAGAGAAAATTACAAATGCGAATTTCCCTGATCCGAGACCAGATGAAATAGGTGATTTCGGTACAGCTAAATTATTGTATGATGCTGCCAGACTTTCGTTTAGAAATTCAGCTGGGCCTTTCCGTTGTATGGGAAAATTATCTTTCCGTCCGCGTTCGTACCAATTGGTGCCGTTGGTAATGGCCTTGAAGCAAGAGGTTGTAAGGTTAATGATCGCAGACGATGTGGGTATTGGAAAAACAATA
>JACCDH010971600.1_pt1 | contig 10512 bp, 9 predicted proteins | sample 7442481 | NCBI WGS metagenome assembly JACCDH01 (sample SAMN15323433, study PRJNA562643) | freshwater metagenome | isolation source: river surface water | place: USA:Blue River Watershed | collected 2017-08-15
CACTTTAACAGTTACTGGTTCGTCTTTTTTACCTGGACCAGCTGCTACAATTACACCACGTTGTGGTTTTTCTTTTGCTGTGTCTGGGATAATAATACCTCCAGCTGTTTTCTCTTCAGCAGCGGCAGGCGTAACAATTACTCTGTCATGTAAAGGCGTAATGTTTAACTTTTTAGCCGTACTCTTTGCCATACTTTATTTGTTTTTGTTTTATAAATTAATTGTTTCATCTACCTAATGTTCAAGAACCTTGCCAATGACTTTTTTTCGTATAAAATGAGTCAAAATAGCAGTATAATGGCCACATTATAGACAAGGGAGACAAATCTATGCTTTAAATTGACTATTCATGGTTTATTTATGTAAAAAATGTCAGTTTTTTTGGAATTATTTGAATAGATTTGCAGCCCTTATAGCTCTTAATATTATGATGAACAGACGAAATATCCGAATTAAAGTAATGCAGGTTTTATACATGCTTGAGTCTAAAATTCAAGGTAGCTCCACCTCATTACTTAACAAGGAGTTTGAAAAAACCCGCAATTTATTTGTATTCTTAGTTCATCTTATCCACCAGGTAGCCCTTTATGCTGAAGTGGAGTCCCAACAAAGGGCTTCCAAAAACCTCCCAGACCAAGCCGATTTATCAGTCAATATCAAAATTGCAGGCAATACAATTGTATGGCAAACCCTGGAAAGTGAATCCTTTAAAAAGGTAGTTGAATTAGTAAAACCTCAACAATGGATTGAAGAGGATTATGTTAAAAACTTATTTAGACAATTATCTGAATCAAACGAGTACAAGGCATACATTCTGGAAGAAAATCGAGATAAGGCAAAAGAGAAGGAAATTTTAAAATTTATTTTTGGCACTATTATTTTAGGTTCTGAAAACGCCGTTGATTATATCGATGAACATTTTACCAATTGGGAAGATGAGGGTGATATGATGATTGGATTTGTGTTGAATTATATACAAAAACCAGGGTCTATTAATTTTCATGACTTAGTTGGCGATGAAAAAATGAAATTTGCTGTTGACTTGTTGCAAACAGCTATTGATAAAAAATCAATTACTGAAGAAATTATTAAGCCTAAATTAAATAATTGGGATCCTGAACGTATTGCTATGATTGATATGATTTTACTTCGATTAGGTGTTTGTGAGTTAGTATATTTTGACACTATTCCAACTAAGGTTACCATCAATGAATATATTGATTTAGCTAAGGAGTATAGTACTGAACAAAGTGGTCATTTTGTGAATGGTATTTTGGATAGTATTCATAAAGAATTAGTGGGAAATGGGAAGATTCAAAAAGTTAGTTATAAGGGTAAATAACCTGCTTTAAGGGTAAATAATTAGATTACCTTATATTTGTATCTAACAAAGTTTTTATAAAACATAGTTCAAACTTTAAATAATTTAAATAAATAAAAATGACAGCAATTTTATTACAAGCGCCACAAGGTGGAGGAACATTTCAATTGGTATTTTTAGGTGGTATCATCGTTGTATTTTGGTTTTTCATGATTCGTCCACAAGCTAAAAAAGCGAAGGAACAAAAAAAGTTCATTGATAATATGCAAAAGGGTGATAAAGTAGTAACCATTGCAGGTATTCATGGTACAATCAGCAAAGTAAATGAAGACAACACCGTTCAATTAGAAGTAAGTCCTGGTTCTTATTTAAAAATTGAGCGTTCTTCAATTAGTTTAGAATGGTCTCAAGCAATTAACAAATAGTTTAACGCTAAACAATACTATATCCGAAATAGGTTTCTAATAATTAGAAGCCTGTTTCGGATTTTTTTTGTTCAATTTTCGTGTAACTTTAAGTAGTTCAATTTTGAATTAATATGTCTAAAATAATAGGTTTAACAGGAGGGATTGGTTCAGGTAAGTCCATCGTTGCAAAAATATTTGCGAATATGGGTGTGCCTGTATTTGATGCCGATGCCACAGCTAAACATATTATGAATTCAAACGAAGAAATTAAGGAAAAATTGATTGCTACATTTGGAGCCGATGTTTATACTTCAACCAATGTAATTGATAACAAAAGCAAATTCATTGAAACTGATAGCAATGTATTTGGAACTGCAAGTAAACGATTCGTTTTAAATAAAGCTTATTTGTCAAAAATTGTTTTTTCAGATCCTTATCAATTAGCATTGCTGAATTCAATTATTCATCCTATTACCATACAGGCAGCTATGAATTGGGCAAATAATCAAACTACGCCCTATGTAATTAAAGAAGCTGCTTTATTTTTCGAATCAGGATCTTCTCATGGTGTTCATAAAATCATTGGTGTGAGCGCACCTAAATCATTAAGAGTTCACAGGGTCATGAAAAGAGATCAATGTTCAAAGGAAGAAGTTGAAAAAAGAATGCTCAATCAAATTGACGAATCCCTTAAAATGAAATTATGTGATTGGGTTATTATAAATGACGAACAGCAATTATTGTTACCTCAGGTAGTTGCATTAAATGAGAAAATCCTTTCAAGCTTATAGATATTTATAATAAATGTAGGGTATGAATGTTCATTAATCCTTTACAATCTTATAACACCATCGTTTTAATCTTCCTTCGAAATCAAATGGGGTAGTAGCCTTTGTGATATCCTTTACTTGTTTACTATTGATATTTTCAAGGTCAATCATAAACTGCGTAAAGTTGGTGCTAAAGTATAAAATACCTCCTGGTTTCATGGCGCGAATTACATCATTTATTAATTCCACATGATCGCGTTGAATATCTAAAATATCCTTCATTCTTTTACTATTACTAAAAGTGGGAGGATCCATAACTACTAAATCGTAATAATTTGTTGGTAATGTTTTTAAGTATTGCTTTACGTCAGCATGAATAAATTGATAAGCAACTTGATTTTTTAATAAGTTAATGGCAAAATTGTCTTCACTCCAAGCTAAATATGTTTTTGACAAGTCAACCGATGTTACCGATTTAGCGCCTGCCGCTGCTGCATATACCGAAAAAGAACTCGTATAACTAAATAAGTTTAAAAAGTGATTATCCTTTGCTTCCGCTGCAACCATTTGTCTGGTCATACGGTGATCCAAAAACAATCCGGTGTCTAAATAGTCAGTAAGGTTTACTAAAAATTTGTGTCCATTTTCTTGAACGGTTATAATTTTTGATTCAGTCACTTCTTCCTTTTCATATTGACCTTCTCTATGTGACATTCTTTTTCGCAACTTCACATACATATGATCAGTGGGTACGCCAGTCATATTGGATATGATTGACTTGGTCGTCTCAAACCAAGCTGTATGTTCATCCTCAGTTAATGCATGTCGTCGGTTGTATTCAGCTATATAAATGTAATCCTCGTAAAACTCAACACAAATAGGAAATTCAGGTAAGTCATGATCATATAATCTCCAACAAGTTAAGCTTAAACGCTTTGCTTGCTTAAGGCGGTGCTTATAATTTTTAAGCAACCTATTTTCAAACATTTGAAATTTTTCTGGCGTCATTATTTTACTTATACCTGTTAAGTTCGTGAACACAAAAATAGTATAAAAAAGAAGCGCTACCATCTGGTAACGCTTCAAATTATAAAATGAAAGTTATTTATACTTATTTCAATTTTGCTAAAGCTTCTTTTATTCTAGCCCATGCTCTTTCAATATTTGTCATGCTGTTGGCAAAAGAAAAACGAACACAGTTAGGTTCGCCAAAAGCATCTCCCATTACCGATGATACATGCGCAGTGTTTAATAAGTACATACTAAAATCAGCTGCGTTTGTAATAGTTTGTGTGCCATCTGATTTTCCATAATAAGAACTAACATCAGGGAATACATAAAATGCACCTTCAGGCGCATAGCACTTAAATCCTGGCATTTCACTTACTAATTTTAAAGTTGTTGTACGACGACGTGTAAACTCTTCCGTCATTTCTAAGGAAGGTTTTAAATCGCCAACTAATGCTGTTACAGCTGCTTTTTGAGTGATTGAGCAAGTTCCTGATGTAAATTGACCTTGTAATTTTTCCATGGCTTTTGCTATCTCAACAGTGGATGCTGTGTATCCTAGTCTCCAACCTGTCATCGCAAAACCTTTACTTAATCCGTTAATTACTACTATTTGATCTTTGATTTCAGCAAATTGAGCAATGCTTTCATGTTTACCTACAAAGTTGATATATTCATAAATTTCGTCCGATAAAATAGTGATTTGCGGATATTTCTTGAATAAATCGGCCAAAGCTTTTAATTCCTCTTTGCTGTAAACTGCACCACTTGGGTTACAAGGGCTAGAGAACATGAATACTTTTGTCTTTGGCGTAATTGCCGCTTCAATCTGAACAGGTGTTGCTTTAAAACTTGCTTCAGTAGTTGTTCTTATTTCAACAACTTTACCACGAGCAATTTTCACTAACTCAGAGTAGGTAACCCAATATGGAGTTGGGATGATTACTTCATCGCCTTCATCAACTAAAGCTAAAATAGCATTTGCTAAACTTTGTTTAGCACCTGTTGAAGTGACAATTTGTTCTGGTTTATAGTCAAGGTTATTATCTCTTTTTAATTTAGCACAAACTGCTTCTCTTAAATCTAAAAAGCCAGCTACGGGTGTGTAATGTGACCAGTTATCATTAATTGCCTTAATAGCAGCGTCTTTAATATGTTGAGGTGTATCAAAGTCGGGTTCACCTAAACTTAAATCAATTACATCAATTCCTTGTGCTCTTAGTTCACGACCCAACTTAGCCATTTTCAAAGTTTCTGGCTCACTAAAACGATTCAATAATGAAGATAGTATCATGGTATTTAATTTGGTATCACAAATTTCGCAAATTATTCGCAAACGCCTGTAAGTTTTAGGCATTTGCGCTCATTTAATTATTCAGTCTTTGAGCTATGCTTTGTGAATATCTATGGAAAGTCAATAGGGAAGGACAATTACGGCAATATATTATTGAAATTTGGTAGGAAGGCTTTTTTCCTTTTGAGCTCGTAATCATAAATTAAACGCCCCAAGTTTTTATAAAATGGGTAGCCAATGGTATCATAATCATATTTATTGTCGTTTAATATACCATCCTTATTACAGTAAATAATACCACTTAACATAAACTCGACATTATTAACTGTGTCAATAATGTAGGTGATGTCTAATAAAAAACCATAAGCGTCTCCAACTTTATTGAAAATTTTAATATTTGAAGGAATGGGTGATTTCTCTGAACCCATCAACATAAACTTACAATAGGCTGGCCAATAATCAAGGGAGTCATAAGTAGGGTACTGTGATTCAGTAGGAAGGGTGTGCATCCATTTTAAAAGAAATTGACGATCATCCTTGGTAAGATTAAACCTGTTTTTTACAGGTGTCTCATCATAAAAAATAACCGATTGTAAAATATGATGTAAGTCGTTTAAGTAAATTCTATTTTTTACTGAAAAATCCAATGGACTCATGACTAATGAATCGTCATTATTGTAATATCCTTTACCTATATAAGCGTTGTAATTTGGGAGTTGTTGTTTATTGTATTGTGCAGGTTGATGATAAATTTTTTTTCCATTGTCATCAAAAAAATCAATGGCTTGTGTTTGTCTACTTTCATCTTGTGTCCTACCTAATTCAAGTCGGTTGCGAATATAAGCATCCTTGTATCCTTTTTCAGCCAATTTTGAATGAACACTTTCTTGACCTATAAATTCAAACAATCTATTTGCCGCATTATTATCACTTACTAAAAATATTTCTTTTATCGCTTGTTCAATGTTTTGTTTACCATTGATACTATATGGGTTATTGTATATAATTTCTTGTCTTGCACCAACACTATCATAATACATCATGGTGGATTTATTTACACCAGGTATATTTAAAGTATTTAGTTTGTCTAATGCTAAAATGGCCAATGGCATTTTAACAGTACTAGCAGGGTAAAAGTATTCCGAAGGGTTTAGTCTGTAACTAAATTCTTTAAAATGGGGGACATTATTTTTATCTCTATCAATTTGAGTGTAAAACAATTGGACTCTGTATTCATTTGGATTGTTTACTATTTCTCCAAATGCTTCCGGTTTTTGGCGCATTAGGTTTTCCAAAAACGTAGTATTTACTTGAGCCTTAGCGCTCAAGGTTAAAAGCATTAAATAAAGGTAGGTAATCCAAATTTTCATATTCAAATGTATTAAAAACTAACATACATTTGTCTAAGATTATGGAAAAATTTATATCAGTATTTGACATGTTTAAAATTGGGGTTGGGCCATCAAGCTCCCACACCCTTGGACCTTGGCAAGCCGCATGGCATTGTATTCAACAATTTGAATCCGCACATTCTTTAGCACATATTAATAAAGTGCAAATTAAACTTTTTGGCTCTTTAGCTAAAACAGGTAAAGGTCATGGAACAGATAAAGCAGTTGTGATGGGTTTATTGGGGACAGATCCAATTTCAGTCGACACCAGTCTTATTAATGGAATGTTAGACAAGGTAAAAAAAGACCAACAATTATGTTTAGGTAATAAAAAAAATATTGACTTTGATTTTGAAAAGGATATCATTTTTTTAAGAGAGCAATCCTTGCCGCATCATCCCAATGCATTGCAATTTATAATCATTAATAAGGGTGTTGAATTTACTTACACCTATTATTCAATTGGTGGTGGTTTTATTGAATTAGAAAAAGAAGCTTCATCCTTTGAAGTAGTTTCACCTTATTCAAGTAATGATAAATTGGAAAATGTGGATGTCCCTTTTGATTTTTATGCTACAACCGATTTATTGCATTGGTGTATGAAAACAGGGTTAAAGATTAATGAGGTGATATTGGAAAACGAAAAGGTTTTTTTAAGTGAAGACTCAATTTATCAAAAATTAGATAATATATGGAGTACCATGCAAACCTGTATATATAAAGGATGTATGACAGAAGGGGTTTTGCCTGGGGGTTTACAAGTAAGGCGTCGTGCTTTTGATTTAAATAAACAATTATTAAATAATGCACAATATGACAATATTGATCAGTGGAAGGTATGCATTGCAAATGGTGGGCAGGATTTCAGTTACATATTAGATTGGGTAAGTTGTTTTGCATTAGCAGTAAATGAAGAGAATGCAAATTTTGGTAGGGTAGTCACTGCGCCTACAAATGGAGCAGCGGGTGTGTTGCCTGCTGTATTGATGTATGCACAAATTTTTTGCAAAAAGCAATCAATCACCGACACAAGACAATTTTTATTGACAGCTAGTGCAGTGGGCGTACTTTTTAAAAATGGAGCTACTATTTCGGCTGCCATGGGAGGTTGTCAAGCTGAAATTGGTGTATCATCAGCAATGGCTGCCGCCGCTTTAACTGAATTACTTGGAGGAAGTCAAAAACAATGTTTAATGGCTGCAGAAATAGCCATGGAACATCACTTAGGATTAACCTGTGATCCAGTAGGTGGATTGGTTCAAATACCTTGTATTGAACGAAATACAATGGGTGCTATTAAAGCAATCACTGCTGCTCAATTAGCATTACAAAGTAAACCAGACTTTGCTTTAGTGAGCTTGGACAAAGTCATTAAAACCATGTGGAATACAGCATTGGACATGAGTGTAAAATACAAGGAAACAGCTGACGGTGGTTTAGCTGTACAAATTCCAATTGCGCTTGCAGAATGTTAAATTAATTTACAATTCTCCTTCAGCAAATTCGTGGTTTGAATAATCTTTAATCACATCGTATAAAGTACCTCTTTCAATAGGTTGTCTTTTTACTTGTTTAATTAAATTCACTAATTGTTCGGTAGTCATTGCAGGTGTTTGTTCCTCACTTCCTGCCATAGAGTATATTTTTGTGGTGTCGTCAATGGTGCCATCAATATCATTCACGCCATAACTTAATGTTAATTGAGCAATGTCTCGCCCAAGCATTGGCCAATAAGCTTTTACATGTGGGAAGTTGTCTAAATACAAACGAGATATTGCATACATTTTTAAATCATTTGCCATGGTTGATTCTGGCACATTACTCATTTCATTATTTTCATTACGAAACTTTAATGGAATGAATGTATTAAAGCCCTTTGTTTCATCTTGTAATTGACGAAGTCTTTCCATATGATCAACGCGATGCTCGTATTTTTCAATATGACCATATAAAAGGGTTGCGTTACTATGCATTCCTAATTGATGGGCCGTTTTGTGAATATGTAACCATTGATCAGCTGTTGCTTTATCGGCACATATTTGTTCACGAATTTCAGGATGGAAAATTTCAGCACCTCCTCCTGGCAATGAATCCAGTCCAGCTTCATGAGCCAATCTCATACCTTCCTCGGTCGTCACATTTGCCTTACGGAACATATATTCCAATTCAACTGGGGTAAAAGCTTTTATATGTAATTCAGGACGATGTGCTTTAATGGCGCGCATTAATTCCAAGAAAAAAGTTAAAGTAAGTTTTGGATGAACACCGCCTACAATATGTACCTCAGTGACGGGTTTGCCATCATATGATTTTACGATGTCCAGCATTTGATCAATCGTTAATTCCCATCCTTCTTCCTTATGTGCATATAATTTTGAGTAAGAACAAAACTTGCATGAGAATACACATACATTGGTTGGCTCAATATGAAAGTTTTTATTAAAATAGGTTTTATTGCCGTGCAATGATTCTCTTTTCCAATTGGCTAAAGCACCTACATAAGGGAGTGGTGCTTTTTCAAATAAATAAACACCTTCCTCAAATGATATACGTTCATTTTGAATGACTTTATTGCCTATTTGTTGTAAAAGACTATCCCCAACAGCATCAATAATTACTTGTATATTATTAGTATTCATAACCGGCTCAATTTGAGCACAAAGTTACGCATTATCATCGCATAACAAAGTAAAATTAACCAATCAATATACCTGCAATACTTGCTGATAAATAGGAGGCAAGTGTTCCTGCCAGTAAGGCTTTTAAACCTAATTCAGCTAGATCCTTACGACGACTTGGCACCAATTCTCCAATACCTCCAATAAGCATGCCCACACTACTGAAATTAGCAAAGCCACATATTGCGATACTTACAATAAATAAGCCTTTTTCAGTAACAATTGGAACTGCCTTACTAGTTAAACTTTTAAAGGCTACAAATTCATTGATGGTCAATTTTTGTCCAAGTAAAGTTGCTGCATTTTGAATATCAACATTTGGTATACCCATTGCCCATGCCATAGGATAAAATAGTTTACCAAATAAATAGTTTAAACTCAAGTCTAAATGAGCATTAAATAAATGCCCCAATTTTAATAAACTCCAATCGATTAATGCAATTAATGCAATAAATCCAATTAACATCGCAATTACATTCATGGCAATTTTAAATCCTTCGCCAGCGCCATGCGTTATGGCATCAATGGTGTTACTATATTGACTTTTTACTTCTAATTTCACTTTTCCCATGGTTTGTGATTCCTCCGTTTCAGGGAATAAAATTTTTGCAATCACTAATGCACCAGGTGCCGCCATTAAACTAGCCGTAATTAATTTAGGTGCTAAATCCATGCCTGCTTGGGCACCCATATTTGCATATACTATTAATATACCCCCAGCAATACAAGCTAAACTTCCACTCATGCTTGCTAAAATTTCACTTTTTGTCATAGAGGGTAAATAGGGACGAATCATTACTTGTGCTTCAACCTGACCCACAAAAGCACTGGCCACATTACTCAATGCTTCGGCTCCACTAACGCGCATAATAAAATTCATGGCTTTTGCAATTACCGCTACTATTCTTTGCATCACACCAAAATGATATAAAAGAGCAACCAACACACAAACAAGTATAATGGTCGCTGTTACATTAAAAGCAAATACAAAACCTCCGTTTGTAAAATCGTTCACCCCTTCAGGTGTCATAGCACCCACGCCGCCATATACAAATGCAGCACCTTGACGTGAAAATTGTTCAATTTTACCCATTCCTTTTCCAATCATTTGGAAAAATTCAGTTACTGCTTGTATTTTTAAAACTAAAATCCCAATCACTAATTGCAAGGCTAAACCACTTGCAACTAATCGATAATTAATACTTTTTTTATTATTTGAAAACAAAAAAGCAATTCCCAAAATTAATAGGATACCTATAAGTCCTTGAAATTTGTCCATCATTTATATTTAGGCAAGTAAGATAAAAAAAATCCTGCAAATAGCAGGATTTTGTCGGTTGAAACATATTATCTCGGATATGATTCATTCATTATTTACTAAGAAGCAACCTATAAATGAGCTTGGATTTTCTTATCCAATACTGCCTTAGGTACAGCTCCAATTTGCTTGTCAACTACTTGACCGCCTTTTACAAATAAAATAGCTGGGATGGAAGTAATTCCAAAATTCATACTCAAGTTTGGATTCACATCTACATTTACTTTTCCAATATTTACTTTTCCCTCATATTGAACAGCTAACTCTTCAATAACTGGCCCAATTGCACGACATGGACCACACCATTCTGCCCAAAAATCAATCA
>JACCDH011371753.1_pt1 | contig 10511 bp, 10 predicted proteins | sample 7442481 | NCBI WGS metagenome assembly JACCDH01 (sample SAMN15323433, study PRJNA562643) | freshwater metagenome | isolation source: river surface water | place: USA:Blue River Watershed | collected 2017-08-15
GTTGAAGCAACCCAGCTAGTTAATGATTGGCGAAGCATTAAAGCTTGGGGGTCAAACCAGCGACCTTCATAAAGAAATCTTCCTAATTTACGCCCTTGCTCGCGGTAAGTGGCAATAGTGTCTTCATTATGAATAGCACTTAGCAATCTTTCATAAGCAATAAATAGTAAAGCCATACCAGGAGCCTCATAGATACCACGGCTTTTTGCTTCAATAATTCTATTCTCAATCTGATCGCTCATGCCAAGTCCATGGCGGCCACCTATTGCATTAACCTCTTTAATCAATACAACTGGATCTTTAATAGTTTTACCATTTACTGAAACTGGTCGGCCTTGTGAAAACTCAATAGTTACATCTTCGCTATCTATTTTTACTGACTGATCCCAAAACTTAACTCCCATAATTGGTTCCACAATTTCGATATGTGAATCTAAATTTTCAAGTGATTTAGCTTCATGTGTTGCGCCCAAGATATTGGCATCAGTGCTATATGCCTTCTCGGTTGAATCTCGATACGGTAAATTATGATCAGCTAGCCACTTTGACATCTCTTTTCGGCCGCCTAATTCACTTACAAAATCTTTATCAAGCCAAGGCTTATAAATTTTAAGCTTTGGATTAGCTAATAAGCCATAACGGTAAAAACGTTCAATGTCATTTCCTTTATAGGTTGAGCCATCTCCCCAAATCAAAACATCATCAGCAAGCATTGCTCTAACAAGTAAGGTGCCAGTTACTGCTCTACCAAGTGGAGTGGTATTGAAATAAACCTTGCCAGCAGTTGTTATATGAAATGCCCCGCAAGCAAGAGCTGCTAATCCTTCTTCTACAAGTGCGGCTTTACAATCAACAAGTCGTGCGATTTCTGCACCATACTCTTTGGCGCGATCTGGAATTAATTCGGTATTTGGTTCATCGTATTGACCAAGATCTGCGGTGTAAGTACAAGGCTTAGCACCTTTACTTTTCATCCAGGCTACGGCAACAGATGTATCAAGACCGCCGCTAAAAGCAATGCCAACTTTTTGGCCTACCGGAAGTGAGGATAGAACTTTAGACATGGGTACAGTCTAACCTTTTACGCTAAAACCCCGCTTGGTTTAAGCCATAGAGTGAGGGCCAAATTGCAAAACTAATCGAAACTGGCAGTATTAAAAAGACCACTGGGATTAATAAGGTTATTTCACTCTTACCTGAGCGCTTCATTAAATTGAAGTTGATCTGCTTGTTCAACGCCAGTACTTGATTATTTAGTACATCTAACACCGGAGTACCTCGATGAATTGCGATTTGAATTGAGTTAGTCAATCTGCGAACTTGAGTTGAGCCAGTAGCTGTGGCAAGAAAATCTAGTGTTTGGGTGATACTTCTACCATCCTCATATTTATTCAAACTCTCCCTGATTAGCCTTGGTAATATCCCATCAGATCTTTTTGATACATAACGCATTGCAGACATTGGACTTTCTCCTGAAGAGATCATAATTGAGATCATCTGTAAAATACTGACTAATTCTTCATTAATCTCACTCTGCTTGATCTCAGTTCCAGAAACTTTCCTTATCAATGAATTTAGCCAATCTAATTGCTTTGCATAATCAGATACTGCTAACGAATTAGCCAATTCTTCAAGTATTAATCTTAAGGAAAAAATTATTGCTGGAGCTATTAGTAATAAAATATAAAAGTTAATTCTGCTCATTATTTACTATCTCTAGCGTGAATAATCTTTTGGCTGTGGGAAGTTTGGCAATCCTTTGCATCCAGATATATGCGATAAATGTTGTTATAACTCCAGAGATTATTATCAGTTGTCCTACAGGTTGTAAGTAAGCATTCCTAGCATTCTCTTGGCTCCTTAAGATTAGAAAAAGCAGCCATGGTGCTAATGCAGCTAAATTGGCTGAGTTCTTGATCCATCCAAACCTAATTTGAATCTCTCCACGAAGAGCTAAGTCAGATGAGACATATTCAGATAACTCGCGTAAGACTTTTATAGTATTTTTACTACCGAACAATGAAGCAAAATAAAGTGATTCAAAGAGTTGATCTGCAATTGGATCAGAAAATTCACCTTTTAGATAGTTTAAGGCTGAATCAAATCTCTCACCTTGTGTAATTTTATTTGAGAAAACCAAAAATTGATTACGTACGCAGAGTGGTCCAACTCTTCCAACAGTTGATAAACTCTCCGAAATTGATGCTCCAGACTGTAGTGAAGATATTATTAAATCAAGGACTTCTGGCCAAGAGTTGGCTTGCTGGGTTTGAATCTTTTTTGCTTTATAAGATTTATATGCCAATAGTAATCCTGATATAAGAATAGTATTGATAATTACTACAGTTATAAAGCTCATTAATTGATCAGATTCCGTTTAGATATCAACGATTCTATGCTTCCTAACCCTTTAATATGTTTTGTGCCATCCCATTTGAATATTGATTCCAGTTCAATAATTGAGTCCTCGCATCGACCCGTTACTGCAGATACTTCACTAACTCTTCTCTTACCTTTTGCATCGATTGAGCACTGAATTACCAGATCAATACTGATTGCAATTGTCGGAGTTATAAATTTTTGTGCAATATTTTCACCAGCTAATAGTGGTAATAGCTGAAGCTTATTTATGGCACCTCGAACAGAATTAGCATGAAGAGTTGCCATGCCAGGTAAGCCAGCATTTAATGCAACAAGTAAATCTAGGGCCTCTGCTTCTCTTACTTCGCCAACAATTATTCGACTCGGCCTCATTCTTAATGATTCTTTAATCAATCTTCGTAGAGAGATCTCACCTTCGCCTTCAATATTTGCCGTTCTAGTTTGTAGTGCAATCCAGTCCGGCAGATTTGGTTTTAACTCAAAGACTTCTTCTATTGTTATAACGCGCTCCATCGGCGATACCTGACCTAGAAGTGCATTTAGAAAAGTAGTTTTGCCAGCTTGTGTGCCACCACTTACTAAAATATTGAATCCTAAATCAATTGCCTTTTTTATAAACTTAGCCATATCTTCACTTATTGATCCAAGGGTTACTAGCTCCTCAAAATTACTTCCCTTGCCTAAGTGTTTACGAATATTTATTGCCCACTCTGAGGCTGTTACTTCAGGTATTGCTACATGTAATCGACTTCCATCTGGCAACCTAGCATCTACAAATGGTGTACTGACATCTAGCCTTCTTCCTCCCCAAATCAGAAGTCTTTCAATCAGATCTTGTACAACCTCTTTAGTAAGAATCAAATTTGTTAGCTCACTCTGTCCGCTTCGAGCAACAAATACTTGACTAGGTGAGTTAATCCAAATTTCTTCTACCTCAGAATTATCAATTAACTCCTGTAATGGCCCAAAGGTCATAGTTTGAATGGATTTATTAATCATTTGACAATTATTGAGGTTAATTAAAACTCAGAAAAATAGGCTGTGAATTAAAGTTAACTTTATGAATCTATATAAATACGTTTAGTTGCTTCTAAAGTGTAATTCATCAATCTGGCTATACCAATCTAACTGGCTTTGGCCTTTGGTCCTGTGTGAAATTTCGATATCAAAATAATCTGGTAAGACTTCAGCAACTCTCTTAAGAAGTTTCTTGCTGATATCACTATTTACTTCAGTAACTAATACCCAAAATCCAAGCTGAGAAATTCGGCAGATACAATCTGAACTTCGAAAGATTTTGGTTAATTCAAAATTTGCCGCTATTAAAGCGTTCTCAAGGGCAAGCTTAATATCTTCACTCGGGTCAAGGATAGAGAATTTACTAATATTAATATTTAAGCAAATAATGCTCAGCTTAGAATTACTTCTGTCAGATAATTGAGAATCTCTTCTTACTATCTGATTAAATTGGTTTGGCGCGATAGTTCCAGTCAAAAGATCAATCTCACCATTGTTTTTAAAGAATAGATCAAAGAATAACTCATTGTTATTTTCCATTATGCTGATAAAGAGTAGTATTTGGCAATGAATATTAAAAGGTTCTTAACTGTTGAGGCCAGTAGAAAACGGGCAATTTACCTACTTAAATTCGAATCATTACTCATACTTGGAATAGTTATTTATCTTTTAGTGGCACCACTCATTTCTACCGTCAGTGAAGTGGATGCGCTTTCTGCGGAAATTGTTTTTGGTCTACTTGGCTCAGTTGGATTATGGGCAAGTGCAATTGGCTTTGAAAAACAAAGATCATTTGGTAGAGCTCCAGCGGTACTTGCTAATTTAATTGCACTCGGAGTTTCTTATTACATGATTACGGGTAGTTTTTTATATGTAGGAATACCTTTGATGTTGCTCTCAATTATTACGATTTTATCTTCTGCACTTGGTTATAAAGAGTAATTACCAATCAACTACTTGACGATCCTCCCAAAGTAATCCAGTTTTATCTTTACTTGGATCGAAATCTCTTGTTGCTAACCAAATAGCAGTTTCAGCTCCTTCTTGGGCACTTCTTGGTGCATCTTCGCCACCCATATCGGTTCGGCAGTGGCCAGGGCAAATTGCATCAACTAAAAATCCCCTAGCACCTAATCCCGTTTCATAGGAAAGATTCTTAACAAATGCATTAACGCCAGCTTTACTTATTCGATAAGGAGCAAGACCGCCATGCGTTCCTGGCCCTGACATTCTTCCCAAACATGCTGAGTAAACAATTACTCTACCTTTTCTTGCCTCTGCCATTGCTGGAGCTACTTCATTGACGGCAGTAAAAACTGCATCTAGATTAATTGATAATGTCCTGCGCCATTCTTCATCATTAGTTCTTAAAGTTTTAGACATTTTCTCACTCATTACTCCATGAGATAAAACTAAAACATCTAATACACCTAGACCTGCACTCTCTGCTTCTTTTGTAATTTCTGCTAAAACTTGGCGAAATTTTTTACTATCTGAAACATCAGTGCTGCGATATTTGCAACCTAATTTTTCTGCACTAGCTTTGGCGCGAGATTCATCTTTTCCGATTATGTAGACAGCAAATCCAGCTGCAATTAAACCTTTGGCTGTTTCAAAGCCAAGCCCTCTTGATCCACCAGTTACTATCGCCCATTTTGCCTCTAGATTCATAGGGCTATCTTTGCCGCTATTTGAGGGGCACTGCTAGCCCTATTACTGTGCTGATGACCACTTTCACTTCACTAATATGCTCAATGCGGGCTTCATCAATAGAATTGGCCAGTTAAGATTAACCTGTTGCATAATCTCAAGATAGCTAAGCAGGGAGTTAGATAGGTGAGCCAAGCAGGAGCGAATACGCCCGCTAACCACTTTGGTGGTTCATTTGGCCCAAATGAGTGGTTAGTACAGGAAATGTATGAAAAATTTCAAAGTGATCCTAGTTCAGTAGATAAAGCGTGGTGGGATTTCTTCGCAGACTTTAAAGGCACACCATCTTTAAACGGTTCAACTAATTCAAGTCCCACAAAACCAGGAGTTCCACCTATACCGAAATCACAATTAGCTAAAACAATTTCCGAACCGCAAAGTGCACAACCATTGACTCCAAATCCACCTGTAAGTGAGCCAATCGCAAAAAATATTGAACCAAGCACAAATATATCTACGCCATTAGTTAAACCTGCAGATCCAGTAGTAAAACCAATACCAACATTGATTACACCTGGCGCCTCTACTGTTGAGCCGCTACGAGGTGTTGCAGCCAGAGTTGTGCAATCTATGGAAGGTTCATTAACTGTTCCAACTGCAACTAGCGTGCGCGTTGTTCCAGCCAAACTGCTTATCGATAATAGAACCGTTATAAATAATCATTTAAAGCGTGGTCGTGGTGGAAAAGTTTCCTTTACCCACTTAATTGGTTATGCAATGATCAAAGCTATTAGAGCAATGCCTGAGATGAATTCTTTCTTTACAGAACTAGATGGTAAGCCAGCAGTTGGCCATCCAGAGCATATTAATTTAGGAATTGCGATCGATTTAGCAAAATCAGATGGATCGCGCCAGTTATTAGTTCCTTCAATCAAAGGTTGTGAGGATTTAGATTTTGCTCAGTTTTGGTCAGCATATGAAGATATGGTTCGGAAAGCCAGATCTGGTTCACTAACTGTTGAAGATTTTGCAGGCACAACACTCTCGCTAACTAATCCAGGAACTATTGGCACCGTTCATTCAGTTCCAAGATTAGTTCAGGGCCAGGGATTAATTCTTGGCGTTGGTGCACTTGACTATCCAGCGGAGTTTCAAGGCGCTAATGAGCAAACACTTGCTGATTTAGCAATCAGTAAAGTTGTAACAATAACTAGTACTTATGACCATCGCATTATCCAAGGCGCACAATCTGGTGATTTCCTTCGCAGGATTCATGAAATTTTGTTGGGTGAAGAGAATTTCTATGACGAAATTTTTGAGGCGTTAAGAATTCCATATGTCCCAATTCGCTGGGTAGTTGATATGCAGTTTGAAAAAGATGATGATGTAAGTAAGACAGCGCGAGTACAAAAGCTAATTGATGCTTACAGATCAACTGGGCATTTAATGGCAGATGTAGAGCCACTGGCCTATGTACAAAGATCACATCCAGATTTAGATGTTGTAAACCATGGATTATCACTATGGGATTTGGATAGAGAGTTTGCAACTGGTGGCTTTGGTGGAAAATCATTTATGAAATTGCGAAGAATACTGGGAGTACTAAGAGACTCTTACTGCCGCACTATTGGTATCGAGTATATGTATATTGCAAGCCCAGAAGAACGCAAGTGGATCCAAGAAAAAATGGAGGTCGGAGCTCCACGTACAGCAAGAGATGAGCAATTACGAATTCTTAGAAAGTTAAATAGTGCAGAGGCATTTGAATCTTTTTTACAAACTAAATTTGTTGGACAAAAGAGATTTTCACTTGAAGGTGGAGAGTCAGTAATTCCAATGCTCGATGCGGTTATCTCTTCAGCAGCTGAAACGGGCCTAGATGAAGTTTGCATTGGAATGCCGCACCGTGGTCGATTAAATGTATTAGCAAATATTGCAGGTAAGTCTTATGGCCAGATCTTCCAGGAGTTTGAGGGAAATTATCACGATAATGAGGTTCATGGCTCTGGTGATGTTAAATACCACCTTGGTACTAAAGGAACCTTTACTGCTGAATCTGGAGCTACTACCAAGATTTATTTAGCAGCAAATCCATCACATCTTGAAGCTGTAAATCCTGTTCTAGAAGGAATTGTCCGAGCTAAGCAAGATAAGTTACGAGCAAAGTCTGGTGATATTACTGTTGATGAACAGAGTAGTTATCCAGTTTTACCAATCCTTCTTCATGGTGATGCAGCATTTGCTGGACAAGGTGTTGTATCTGAAACCCTTTCACTATCGCTTCTAAAGGGGTATCGCACCGGAGGAACAATTCATATAATTGTTAACAACCAGGTTGGATTTACAACCTCACCTCACGCAGCCCGCTCTTCTACTTATTCAACTGATATTGCAAAGATGATTCAGGCTCCGGTTTTCCATGTGAATGGAGATGACCCAGAAGCATGTGTTCGAGTTGCTAAAGTAGCTTTCGAATATCGTCAGATGTTTAATAAAGATGTTGTAATTGACATGATTTGTTACCGACGTCGCGGACATAATGAGGGTGATGAGCCAAGCTTTACTCAGCCACTGATGTATAAGTTAATTGATGCAAAGCGATCTACTCGAAAACTTTATACCGAAGCATTAATTGGCCGTGGTGATATAACAGTTGAAGAGGCCGAAGAGGTATTACGAGATTACCAGCAACAATTAGAGGGTGTATTTACTGCAGTTCATAACACTGAGCCTGCAAGTGATCCAAATTGGAAGGCGCCAGTTGTTCCTGCTCCAGAAAGTGTTGCTACCGCAGTCAGTGAATCTGACCTACGCAAAATTGCTGCCACGCAATCTGCTTTTCCATCTGACTTTACGGTTCATCCAAAACTACTGCCTCAGCTCTTAAAACGAACTGAGATGCTAGATGACTCCACTGTTGACTGGGCAACAGGTGAAATGTTTGCCTTTGGCTCACTTCTTCTTGAGGGCCACCCAATTCGAATGAGTGGGCAGGATGTGAGAAGAGGAACTTTCAGTAATCGACATGCGGTAATTGTTAATCGCGAAACTGGTGCTGACTTATTTCCGCTTAGATCTTTAGTAGCTGATCCAAACCAATTCCATATTTATGATTCATTACTTTCGGAGTATGCGGTTATGGGTTTTGAATATGGATATTCGGTTGAGCGAGATAACGCGCTAGTAATCTGGGAGGCGCAATTTGGTGACTTTGCAAATGGTGCGCAAACTGTAATTGATGAATTTATATCCTCTGCCTTACAAAAATGGGGCGAGCGATCATCTTTAGTTTTGCTTCTTCCTCATGGTTATGAAGGACAGGGGCCAGACCACTCTTCAGGACGAATTGAAAGATTTTTAGCTCTATGTGCTGAGCAAAATATGACAGTTGCTCAACCATCAACACCAGCATCCTATTTTCATCTACTGCGTTGGCATATGAAAAACCCAGCACGTAGACCATTAATTGTATTTGAACCAAAATCAATGCTTCGCTTAAAAGCTGCTGCTAGCGGATTAAAAGATTTCACTACTGGAACATTTAGGCCGTTTATTTCCGATGACAAAGTTGCAAATGCCACAAGATTAATTTTTGCATCCGGTAAGGTCTATTACGACTTGATAGCTGAGCGCGATAAATTAGGTGAACATTCAACTGCGATTGCAAGAGTTGAACAATTGTATCCACTGCCAATAGATGAGATTATTGCAGAAGCCAAGAAGCATCCAAAGGCTTCACTTCTTTGGGTTCAAGATGAGCCAGCAAATCAGGGACCATGGCCATTTATTTCATTAACTCTTAGTGAGGCATTTGTTGCACATGAAGAGTTAAATGGTAGAAGTCTTAGAAGAGTTTCTCGTCGAGCTACCGCAAGCCCGGCAACTGGTAATCATCACCTACATGAAGAGGAAGAAAAAGCATTGATGACCGAGGCCTTTACTCGCTAGTTTCCTTTTTTATACCTTAATAAAACCTTTGCCTTAAATCGATCTTTCTCAATCCAACCCCATTGCCTAGAGTCGGTACTTTCTAAGTTATCCCCTTCAACCCAATACCTTGTAACACCATTTTCTGATCGAACTTCCTTAAGCCTTTTCAATAAATTGATACCTGGACGCGTTGGATCTTCAATTAGATAAACCAAGCCACTTACTAATATGTGCTCTTGACCACTTAGGTATCGAATAAGCAACCAATCTCCAGCACTATAAGTCGGAGACATAGAGTTTCCTGAAACTTCGGCCGTGCTAAATCTGAACATGGAGAGTATTCTGCCACTATAGGTTCGGTATTAAGTCAACCAAGGAGAGAAATGATAAATTCAATAACAAAGCTAATTAAGCCAAAGCAAATGGTTTTTGCACATTGCGACCTGCCTTGCGGAGTTTATGATCCTGCGCAAGCAAAAATTGAGGCGCAGTCAGTTAAAGCTTGCATGGAAAAATATGCAGCAAGTAGCGATGCAGATTTTAAGTCACGCGCTGTTGCGATTAAGGAAGAAAGATCTGAATTAGTTAAACACCATCTTTGGGTGTTATGGACTGACTACTTCAAGCCAAATCACTTTGAATCATACCCACAGCTACATTCACTATTTAATGAAGCAACCAAATTGGCTGGTGCTGGCGGAAGTAAGGGCACAAATGATGTTGCTGTTGCTGATAAATTAATTGGCAAAATTGATGAAATAGCAGAGATCTTCTGGGCAACTAAAAAATAAATTAAAAATCGCTAGTAGCTTAGAAATTTAGGCTACTAGCGATTTTCGTTTCACCCAATAAGTTAGCTTTTTCTGCAACCATAGTTTCGGCAGCAACCCTGGCCATAAATGAAACTCTTTCTACAAACTTCCTTGTAATGACACCTGAGGCAATTAAACGGGCACTTTGATGCACCTCTACTTCAAACTCTAAAATTCCATCTTTAAGACCTAAGCATTTCGCCGTGGCATGCACTTCGTGATTGATTCCAACAGCGCCAAGAACTTCTATTTGTAATTGACTAGTAACAGTAGTTTCACCAAAATCTAAAAATTCAATTATTGCAGTACTGCATGCGCTCTCCATTAGTGATGCAATTTGATTAGAACCAATCACTGGAAGATCGTTAACACCTTGCGCAACCGAAGTGTCGCCTGGGCGAATAGTCATAGTGGCCATACCTATTGCACCAATTACTTGCTCTGCTTTCATAATCGCAAGGTTAGTGATTATTCAATTACTCTAGCGGGAACTGCCTGCGTATTTCGCTAGTTATTTCAATTTGGGTAGCACCATCAGGGGTAAATTCGGTATATGTGGTTTGGGTATAGGTGAATTCAGTGATGGTTTGAGGTTGGTTAGATTGCAGCATTTGATTGTAAATATCCTCAATCGTTAAAGTAATTTTAGTAGTCAGATCCTCTGGGGCTTGCTCATTTAGCGCATTACATAAAAGTGCACGAACTTGATTTAAAGTCTTA
>JACCDH010211379.1_pt1 | contig 10510 bp, 9 predicted proteins | sample 7442481 | NCBI WGS metagenome assembly JACCDH01 (sample SAMN15323433, study PRJNA562643) | freshwater metagenome | isolation source: river surface water | place: USA:Blue River Watershed | collected 2017-08-15
AAAGCATCCGAAAACGCTTGAGCTTGGGTTTCGTCAATGACATAAAAACCTCCCCACGGACGGGTAAGGTCTGAGGAGATCACATTAAAATTTTCGAGTAGTTGTTGTGGTGTTTTCATGGGGTGAGAAAATGATTAGATATTATTCATTTTGCAGAATTAAGACTATAAAAACTGGTCAGAAAATAATATGTTACGTTTAAAATTTCAATTCAATAATAGTCACTAACCTAGATGCAAAAAATATTTTTCCGCAATTACAGACCAAACATAGTGTTGACTCGCAATTTCTTTCATTTTTTGTCCATAAAAATCTAAATCAATATCCTTCATTTTTTCAATTAATAAAAGCAACTCGGCGCTATCCTTAAAGAATAAAGCTTGGTTTAAGGTTGTTTCCATATTGTAGTTTACCGCGTAAGCAAAAATAGGTAAGCTAAGCGACATCGCTTCCACGAGGGATGGATTGGTGCCACCAGCAGAATGACCATGGATATATAATTTTGCTCCACATCTAATTTGATTTAAGATAGTCTGATCATAAATTGAGTTAAGTAAGTGAATATTTTCGAAATGATTATAAATATGATACATTTCTCTAGAAAAATCACTGTGATTCCAATTCCCCACTATCACTAGATTACATGTTGCTTTTTGGGAAAAAGCTTTTAAAATCATCTCTATGTTGTTTTCTGGTTCAATACGGCAAACTTTGAATGCGTATTCATGTTTTAAGAATGGGTATTTTTCGAATGTTTGATTTGTGATACTTTCAAATTTCGTATGGTCTCCACCATAAGCAATTAATATAGATTCTTTTGAATATTCAGTTTGCACGTGGCGCTGTATTTCTTTATTATCTGCAATTATTGAATCAGCATATCGAACTGCCAACATTTCAGAAAATCTTAAAAATTTCTTAGCGTACTTACCCCACTTATTTCGTTTCCATTCTAAACCATCAATATTTACAATAATTTTCTTTTTCGAAAACAATCGTATAAATGGTAAAATAAAACAGCCTGAAACACCTAAAATTAACAATGTATCCGCATAGAATAATGCGTGAATTATTGATATCATATCGTATAATATACTCTGTATTCCATTAGCCTTAAGTGGTAGGTAATATAGACGAGCGTTATTATGTGTTTTAGGTTTATTTCTATATGTAATTGAACTACAATAAACGTATAGATCCAATTTAGATGAAAGCTGAAGACTTAGATGTTCAACGAGAGTCTCAAAACCCCCATACTTTGCAGGAAGGCCTACGGTTCCAATAACAGCTATCTTTTTAGATTTCAAGTATTCTCAAAAGTTTATTGTTGAATTTCATTTCAGTAAATTCTAAAGACCTTTTTCTTGCATTGATTGACAATAATTGACAGAGCTCCGGATTTACTGCTAACTCTCTTATTTTATCGGAAATTTGCTCTGTTTTGCAAGAATCCAAAAGAAATCCTTCTTGACCGTCTGTGACCATTTCAGATGGACCACCAACAGGAGGTACTATCACTGGTATGCCAAAGGCTAATGCCTCAAGAATCGTTAACCCAAATGTCTCAATACATTCATTTGGTCTAGAAAGATTTAAAACTAAAGATGCTTCTTGCATAAAAGGCTTTACATCCTTTTTTTTGTTGATCAAATTTAGGTTTTTTGGCAAAATTCTCGCTTTAAAAAAATCATTAATTTCATGTTTAGAAGCGTTTAAGATTAATGTGAATTTGAAATTGATTTCATGTTGCATTAAAGTTGCTAACTCTACAAATTCGTTAACTCCTTTATAGATTTTTAATGACGAAATCATAAGAACATTAAAATTCGTTCCATGTATCGATTTGTATTTGTGATTTTTTGCGAATTGGATCCAATCGTCTGGCAAAGAATTCGGTAATAAAAATTGTAATTTATCCTCAAATGCCTCAGCTTCCTTTACTGTTTTAGAAACAAAGATGATTTTTCTAGCTGTTAATTGAATAACTTGGCGCAAAAAAACTTTTAATCGCTTGGGCTTAATATAAATTTCATGAATATGATAATAAACCGGCTTCCTCATTAGCCAACCCGCAAGACTGGCTCCAAATGGCAACATCGTATTAACATAAATGACAACATTTTTATTCCAATATTTTAGAAGCATCCCAAATAAAATAACTTGAGATAGTAAAAATGAGAATAAAGTAAAATACTTGTTGTTAAATCGTTTATAGAAATAAAAATGTTGATTTTTTGTTAGACCTGATAAAAAACCTTTACTATCATTTCCTGTGTAAAGGGCAAAGTCTTTTTGATTTGTTCTTGCCAAGTTTATAACCTGTGATAATATTTTCGGACTACCGCTATAATCGTTAAGCAAGTGAATAAAAAGAACCTTGGTGACGGGTAACGCTGATTTTTTTTTGGATTCATGAAAATGCATCGTAAAATCTAATTTTTAAGTGCTTTCCAATTGTTAATAGCGATATCATAATATTGCTGAAACATTTCTTCTCTTAGATCCCAAGAAAATGTCTTTGAACAACTGTATGCTCCAAGTGCCAATCTTTTCAATTCTGAGGGATTTGCCGACAATCTATCTAATTCGGATGCCAACGCTGAAACAACTTGCCGATAACTTTCTATATTTAATTTTATACCACAATTTGAACAAATTGTATCATGCATTCCACAATGATCTAAAGTTAGAGTTGGAACACCCAAACTCATTGATTCCCATATTGTTGTCGGATTTCCTTCACTTAGACTTGTGATAATGTTCAATCTTGATTTTCCTAATATTTCAAAAACTTGACTTCTTGGAATATTACCATGCCAATTTAGACAATCTTCAATTCGATGTTTTCGAGCAAAATCCATTAAATCCTCTTTTAATGGGCCATCTCCTATAATATCAATGCTAATTTTTGAACGCTTGTCAACTAGTAATAGGGCTTCCAATAAAATTATTAATGCTTTTCGACCATCGATAGACCCAATCCAAGTAAAATGCAGCTTTTCATTTTCATCAAATTCGAGATTGCGAAAGTTAAAAATTTGATGAATTGCATTTTCTGCAAGATAAATACTTTCTTTATTGTGTATTAACTCAAATTTTTGTTGATTCTCTGTAGTTGCAGTCAGCAGTAAATCTGTTTTTTTTAAAGCTTTACGCAACCGAATATTCCATCGAATTTGAGAGAAATTAACTACAAAACGAAATAAGAATTTAATTTTATCTCTTATTCGAAGGGCTGGAAATAATTTCGCGGGAATATTATTTACGCCACCGATTGGGCCCCAAATATAAGGAAGGTTAAGTTTCCAGAGTTTACCGGGTTCGCGGTAGCCAATTGGATTTAAAAAATGTATTAAATCAATATGCTGACTCTGAACCACAGATTTTGCAACTTTATATACACTATTTTGCCAGAACCGATATGCAAAATAAAAGGAATATTGCAATATTCCTTTACGGTTCAATGTGTTTAGAGCATTTACAAATCTGGTTGGTTTTACTTGGATAAATTCGACATTAACAAAAGGTTTCATTTTCAGGTAATTCTCTAATTCATGGAAGTCACCCATGTGATCACCAGAGGAGCCATACAAAACAACTAAGTAATTATTTCTAGACATACGAGAAACATAATTCCACGCTACCGAATATTCCGACCCCCTTGTTGGTGATATCATATATGCCAATACTAAAATCCTCTTTCTAGTCATTCATCCTATTTTGACGCTTAAAATATTTAATCAAATGAGTTTCGATTTTCCAAATTTCAAAAAAAAATGCTAACAGAAATAATCCAATTTTTGTAGTTTGAAGATATTTTTTATGAAAATAAATTCTACTGTCAATCAAATGCTTACGCATACTAATTGAACTTAATTCAGTTGATATAGTACTGGAGGTTTTATGATTAAAATTTAAATTTGTTAGCAAATAGTTTTGTAAACTATGTTGTTTGACTTTGAATCCTAAAATTGCCTCCTCCATATATAAGAAAGTAGCTTCATCCATTAGCCCCAATTTATAAATTATTGCTTTGCTAGATAAAAAAAATGACCCTGGAACACAATCTACTTCCATAACATTTTTATCCTTATGAATTTTATAAGCACTATAATTTGGCAATACGATGTTTAATAATCGAAATGAAGCTTTAAGGTCACTAATTAATGATGGAATCCTCCAAGCTGGATATTTTGAAACAACATTATTTTCTAACATAATTGGAGATACAAAGGCCGGATTGGTTAGATTACAATATGATTTAATCATTTTGAATATCAACCGCTGGTCAGCTATTTCGATATCATTATTGCTAATGAGCAAATAGTCAAAATCTTTATCTTTTAAGTACCGAAGTCCAAAATTGTTTCCATATGCATATCCACCATTTCGGTGGCTCTTTATTACCTCAATATTTCGGCTATTCTTATACTCTTTGTCTAGTAATTCAAATGAATTATTAGGGGAACAATTATCGACGATGAGAATATTTAGATCTACCAACTCTTGCCCTTGCAAACAATTTACATATTGGATTGTGTCCTGTCTCGAGTTATAGTTCAGTATGAGCACATAAACTTTGACGGGAGTTTTTATCAAATTATCCATTAAAAACTCAATTTTCTATCCAAACTATTACCGACAAGCATTCTATTTGCAAGACTTTCATTTATCAATGTTTTTACACTAGCTCCAATTAAAATAATTGAAGTAAAGGGAACAAAGGTTGTAAAAATACCGTGAACTACTAGTGTCTGCAAAAGAATTATAAATACTATTGCTCTTAACAATAATGTGATCAATTTATGCTGTTTGTTAAATTGGGTATTCTGTATCAACGATGGCACTTTCAGTATTTTATAAAGTAATATGAAAAAAAGCGTCAATCCGCATAACCCTGTTTTCAACAATATGGTAATAAATCCATTATGAAACATAGGTATAACACTCAATGTACTTTCCTGCCCAAAAAAAACCCATTTAGGCATCTCCACAACTGAACCAAAACCTTGTCCAAATAAAATTTCAAATAAATTTCCTGTATAAAACTTCTGAAGGCCTAGATAGGCCTCATATCCCCGCCAATTTTGAACGATTTCAGTGGCTGTTTTGTAGTCTTTTACTACTATCTCGTTTAGAGAGTGGTTTACCTTTGATTGAAATGTATCATCCTCTATCGTGCCCGATCCTATATCAAAAAGAAGTCCGCCAAAAATGATAAACAACGAACTAATTACTAAACTCCAATATAACGTTAGAACTCGTTCTTGTTTGCGAAAAAAATAAATAATAATTAGAACAATAAACAGTAGATAAAAAGTTCTTGAAAACGAAATAGCAACAGACAAAAAACAAATAAACATGAAAAATATTTCTATATTCTTATTAAAAAGTTTAACACTCAACAATCGAGAATATAGAAGAATTATAAATGACAGAAGTGCAGTTGGATTTGACAAATCATATTCATACCTGGTTTGAAGACCTAATTGAAAGATCAGAGCCGGGTTAATAAGTAGCTCTAATAGTTTGTATGATGAAATAATTATTGAAGTCACAACAGCTGATTTTAAGATTATTTTATAATCATCAAAACCTCGACATAAATATATTCCTAGTAAGATAAAAATTGGTGCCTGAATAAAATACAAAATGTCTCTTCCGAAAAAATACAAGTCATATTCTAACAAATGTAGAAACCCTGAGAACAATCCTATTACAAGAATTGCTTTTAGAATTGAAATTGATTTAATAAAAACAATATTTACACTGGATTTATTAAATTCTAAATGAATATAGAGCGGGACAACAAAGAAAACTACCCATTTAGCAAAGTCTGTCTGTGCTACTACCATTAAAAAAAGTAGATACCAATAAATAAGCTTATTTTGACTTAATTTTTGTTGCACAGTATCTTGAATAGTGGAAGATTCATTATTAAATATAATTAGGCTTCTTAATCGTGATAAATATCATTATTAAATTCTCGCATGACATTTGTGGTAACAATTCTTAATGGATTTCCCGCATGTAAAGAATATGATTCAAATTTTGAACTATGTGTTATTACCGTTTTTAATCCGAAAATACACCTGTCAGGGATTCTTACACCATACATTACGACACATTCAAGACCAAACCAATTGTAATCACCTATTAATATTGGGCCGCAAAAAGATTTAGTAACATTATTATTCATGTCAATCAAAGGATGAAAATTTGTGTCCATAATAATTGTATTCCAACCTATATGGTTCTTAAATCCAAATTCAATAGAGACCATACAAACAATTTTTACAGATGATGAGGCCAAAAATTGTTCGCCAAATGTAATTTTACCACCTCTACCGATTGAGATATAGGAATTTCCACCTATAGTACATTTGCCTTTAAAAATAACTATACCTCCTGTATTTTCCCATACTATTCCAGTATCTGGATATATAGAGACATATGGGTAACCTAGCCGAATCATTCCTGGATAAATATTAGAGGTATTTAGAATGATTTTTCCTTTCAACTTTAATAGTTTTGGTTTAAAAAGTAAAATTGGAAGTCGAATTGCTTGTTTAAATGGTAAATAATAAAAATTAAAATAAATACTAAAAGGCAACGAAATAAGAAAGCCGCGTTTTCTCCAATATTTTTTTATGTTCATCATTTTAAAATTACTTTTTTTTGATTGTTATCTCACCATGTTTAAAATGGTGACATCCTACTCCGAAAATTGATCTAAAATAAAACAGGCTGTTTTTATTATTAAAAGTTAATAATGAGACCTCAATTTTTTAAATTTTTCTTTGGCCCTGCTTTTCCAATGAAAAAAGAAAGTTTGTTTCGCACAGTTCTAGCCGTCCTTAAAATCAATGATGGGTCTTTCATGGTATCATCAATTTTATATATTGGGATTTCTTTTTTTATTAACTTGTTATGATGAATATAAAGATTGAATAACCTTTCAGCTAGATAACCCCAAATTCGTGACTGTGTATCATTGTAATATGAAGTATTGATTCGTTTTTCAGCTTCATTTAAGATATCAAACAACCATTGACAATAATCACTATAGTCATCCCATTTCATTATCATCATATTATAATGAGACAATCTATTTGAACGATGGAATACTTCATAAATAGATTTTTTATAATCAGGATTTTTCTCACTGACTATATCTAGGGTCGTTTTTAAATCCTCGCTATAATGACCAACACAATAATCAATAAATATAGAGTAGCGATATAGAATAGGCTTAGCAATAATAACATCAAATTTTTCAAAGAGAATTTTTGGATCCGGAAATTTGAGATGGATTTCACTAAATTGCTTTGCTGATATTATTTGGGAATCTGAAAAAAAAAGTCCTCTATTGTGAAAATTAAAATACCTTCTGTAATGGCATAACCCTATATATTCTAAATTTTCTAAGTTCTTCCAGGCCCAATACATCGCTGTTAATTCAGCATAACCTCTATTTTTAGCACTAATATTTTCTCCTTTGTCATCCCCCTGTATATGCAAATCAATATCAGATAAAGCCTTACCCACGTGTATAGGTAGGAAAATGTCATCTTTTGGAAATTGAGCATTCTTATGCGTAGCAACTAAAATTTTTATGTTACTCATGTTTTAATATTTCGAACCAATATTCTGAATCATTTATTTAATCAATATTTTTAGTTTTGGTTAGCGCTGCGGCTATTACTTGGTGCATGTCGTAATATTTATACTCGGCCAACCTTCCTCCAAAAAGAAATTTAGAATTTAAACTGTTTAGCTTTTTATACATATTGTATTTTTCGTTATTCGCATCGTCATTTACAGGATAATATGGCTCCATTCCTGGCTTCCAATTTCTAGAATATTCTTTGGTAATAACTGTTTTACTCTGAGTTCCAAATTCAAAATGCTTGTGTTCTACTATCCGAGTATAAGGAATCTCTTTTGATGTATAATTTACTCCTGCATTACCTTGAAAATTTTCTAATTCTAAAATTTCAGTTTCAAATTCTAAACTTCGATATTCTAGATTCCCAAATTGATAATTATAAAATTGATCAATCGGCCCGGTATATAAAATTTTATCGGCAAGAGAATCCCATTTCAATCTATTGTCAAAATAATCTACGTTTAATTCACAATCTATGCCCTCTAAAAGCCGTTCAATGATTTTATTATATCCCCCAATTGGAATTCCTTGATACTTATCGTTAAAATAGTTATTATCAAAGTTAAATCTAATTGGAAGCCTTTTTATAATAAAAGGAGGTAGTTCTGTAGCTTTTTTACCCCATTGTTTTTCCGTATAACCTTTTATTAATTTTTCGTAGATATCCCTTCCAACTAAAAAGATTGCCTGCTCTTCAAGATTTTTTGGATTAATAATTCCAGATTCTTTAACCTGTTTGTTAATTATTTCCATTGCTTCTGAAGGCGTTGTAACACCCCATAATTGATAAAAAGTATTCATGTTAAAAGGCAAATTAAATACTTCATTACCAAAAATGGCAATTGGAGAATATGTGAAGCGATTAAACTCCACAAATTGATTTACATAGTCCCAAATACTTTTATCATTTGTATGAAAAATGTGTGGCCCATACTTATGTACATTTATTCCCTCAATATTTGTGCAATAAATGTTCCCTCCTAAGTGGTTTCTTTTGTCGATGACAATACATTTTTTTCCTTTTTTTGTTGCTTCGTGAGCAAAAACAGCACCATACAACCCCGAACCAACTATCAAATAATCATACATTTCCAAATCTCTTTTTAAAAATTGTCAAAAACTCAACAGCAAGACTTTCTTTTAAAATTAACAGCATCCCAAAATATAACAATACGCCTGTAGGAATTATAACAATTAGTCTTAACCAAAATAGAGTTATCTCCATTTTTATAACAAATATGAATAATACTAAAAGTAAAGTTGCGAATAAATATTTCAAAATAGAATTATATGGCATAAGCATCCTATATTCTTTTGAAATCAATAAAACCAAGACGATTAAGACAACAAATTCTGAAATTAATGTTGCTATTGCGGCTCCAACATATGTTAAATTGGGTATGAGTAATAAATTGAGTATAAGTGAAAATATTGCTCCCGATGCTACGGCATAAATCACTTCTTTATCTTTACCCATAGGATAGAGGATTTGAATTCCTAAAATGTTTGTTAATCCTATAAAAAGTACAATCGGTGATGTTATCATAACACAAATAGAAGCCGGTAGATATTGTTTTCCAGCAAATAAAACTATGATTTCGTCACTCAACAAAAACATCGATGCAACTATAGGTAGACAAAAAATCCAAATCACCTCAAATGACTTTTTAAGTACCCGTTTGAATTCTTCTTTCATATCATTAGCAATAAAAAAAGAAAGTCGAGGTAATAGAACTACACCTAAAGATGTTACCAGAGCTAACAAAAGCTTATTTAACTTAATACCTGTAGCATAATACCCCACATTTTTGGAGCTAGACATAAATCCTAACATAACAGTATCTAACTGGATATATATACTGATAATAAAATTCATTAAATAGACCAATACTAGTGGTTTTAAATGTCTTTTAAAGTCCCATGGCACTGTTCTTTTGGTAAATAATGTTTTACGAGCGTTATAAAAATTTAGTATAGAAGATCCAAAAGAGGCAAATACTGTAATTGCAGCACTCAGGATATAATCCTGTTTATCATTTATAAAAATAAATATCGCAAAAGCAGAAATTGTTGAGAAAATTATGGTCCTTATGGTTATATACGAATATTCTTCCATTCCCTGATAAAACCACTCCATACTCAAAGAAGAAAACAATATAGATAAGCTAGTCACAAAAAATAAGACCTTATCATTCGATAGTTTCCCATTAAACATAATTAAAAGTATAAATAGAAACGAAACAGAAATGGTTGTAATAAAATGCATTAAAAACAATTCTTGTGTCAATTCTGCCAATTTCTTTTTGTCCTTCTTGACCCGCGCTATTTCACGAATTCCGTACATGGGGATACCAATAGAAGCAAATAAGGTGAAATAACCGACAAATGAAATAGCAAAACTAATCTTTCCTATTCCTTCTGGGCCTAAAATCCGTGAAGTGTAAGGAAAAGTAATTATTGGGAATATCATCGAGGAAACAGTCCTGATAATATTCATTACCGCATTAGTTTTAATAGATTTTTGTATCAATATATGCTTGTTGATTTCCTTTTTAGATCTTTTTTTGTTATCTGCTTCTTGTATTTTAGGATGAACGACCTATTAGTAATTCAAATGAATTAATGAACAATTATGAATTTCATTTTTTTTATATCGTTAAAAGACGTCTTTTAATCTTGAAGAAGTTTGATAGAATATTTGAACTAAAAGCACATTTTTTTCATGGCTTCGCCCCTGCTACTCACAGTAGCTTTTGGCGTTTATTGGAGTTAAGCCCTATGCCTATTGGCCTAGAGCGTTTTGACAAAGCTTTTCGGGACGTTGACCGAAAAAGCGATGCC
>JACCDH010331783.1_pt1 | contig 10508 bp, 8 predicted proteins | sample 7442481 | NCBI WGS metagenome assembly JACCDH01 (sample SAMN15323433, study PRJNA562643) | freshwater metagenome | isolation source: river surface water | place: USA:Blue River Watershed | collected 2017-08-15
TGGCGGGTTGCCCGAGCGGCCAATGGGAGGGGACTGTAAATCCCCCGGCTCTGCCTTCGAAGGTTCAAATCCTTCACCCGCCACCAGTAAGAACTCATGAGAATGAGCGTAAGTTCCATATGTAGTTGTATTCAGAACATATTATTTCACCTGCCACTGACAAAATCTAGTGCGCTTAAATTGCAGGTGTAGGCAAACGTTCCATACCAAATCAATACTAAAAATAATTTTGAGTGGACCCCCCCAGGGTTAAGTGCTTGAATTCCTGGAAGTCCACCAGGGCTTAGGGATAGGTATTGGTTTAGTCCCTAGGCAGTAGCCTGAAGATATTTACAGGTCCGTGAATGTAAGGGCGTCATCTTCGGGTCTACCATTGCATGGTGGGCTTATTTAAGAAAGAAACAACGTCGGTCTTTAGTTACTTGTTACCAGACGGAAGTAAACCAGATTCCTCTACTAGAGATGCTTTAGCCCAGGCCATAAAGTCTTTAACTATTGACTCGGAAGAAAAATCAGTTTTACACCCAGTAGATTCCACCTCCTGGATTAAGGCATCTACCGAGTTGGAAGTTTCAGGATTTAGACCAGAAATAGATATTGACTCCACACCCATTGCATTTGCGCAAGTATCAATTCGTGGAGTTGACGAGGACAAAGATGTTGTTGAAGGTTTGGCAATCCTTACAAACTCATTCTTGACTTTACATTGGCGGCACAGGTCTGAATCGAGAGGAATGAAGTTTTTCCACGAAGACTTACTAGGAGTCGATGTATCAACCGCAGTCTCAACATATCTTCACTATGGAGTTTCCCTGAGAAAAACCAATAACGAGTTTTTGAGTATGGGCGATAGAACTATTGAAATTACTTTGTTATCTCATAAAGATGGACATGAAAATAGACGTGCACTTACTTTCTGGATGACTCTGGCTCATCATTTGGGTCGCAAATTTCCAGGGCTTAAATTCATCGAACTTGGCTAGTGATAGCCAACATGGCTGCCTAAACTAGAATTTCATTGAAATAGACATCTGTAAATGTGCTGTCGAAAACTAACGTCATTAAAGACTTGCGGTAGATTCGTTGTATGAGAAAAGGTCACATAGCCACCCTTGGCGTTTCTTTCCTGGTTGGTTTCTTTTATCAACCTTCTTGGGTATATGACAATTTTTGGTTTAAAGCCGATTTCTATGACAGCATTCCCTTCAAAGTTCCGTACATTGCATTTCTCTTAGTCTGTGCGGTTGTTTGGACAGGCGTAGTTGAACTCTTCATCAGGTTCGTCAAGAAGTACTGCTAGTCGCCTTTTATAACTCTTAACCCCGCAATGTCTTCATCATCATAAACAAATCGGCTCTTAAACCTTTGCCATCCACATTCAATGCATTCATGTGTGGGTGAGTTCTCGTCAGAGATACAACCCCCAACGAGGTACTTTTGAGAGTCTGGCTCTTCCGATGGCATACCGTAAAGAATCTTTCTAATGCCAGTGGAGGATGCACAGGTTGGACAGGTAATCTTCATTGAATCAAATTAGCAAAGTGGACTGACAAGTTGGTGAATTAGGGATGAGAATGATTCGGTTGACCGCAATTGAGTGGGCGCTTAGACCTTGGGGTCATATCAAGCCCGAGACCAATGTATTTATCACCCAAATACCCATCGGCAGTTTGAATATGTCGCCAAGTTTCTATCTCACACACCGAGCCCAATTGGACGGTCTCTGAGGACCCACCTAAGATTTTTTTAGTTCCTTTTACAAATCCGATGGTCTCTGAATTCAAATACGGTTGTAAACCTAATTCATCATGCCAGTATTTAAGGACTCGCTTTTCAGCCGCCAAGAATTTGGGTAATGACGTATTTGATTGCTCGTTTAAAGTAGAAAAACGACCAACCTTCAACACGTACCAAAGTGAATTTTCTAATTTGTTGGTTCTGGGGTTTAAGTGCTGAGACTTTCGAATCTGTTCAATTCTTCCAAACTGACCAATACCAATCTTCAGTGCGTTTAGTCGGTTGGAATACATGAGATAAACAAACCTAAGGTGCTTTGGATAGATACCAGGATGTTTGTAGTCGTAGAAACTATCTGTCTCATGCTCTTTGCAAAGTCCGCCATCAGGAGACCACCAAGACTTGAATTCACCGCAACCTTCAAATGTGCAGTATCTCGATGGGTGATGACGTTCGCAGAAGTTGTCTCTTGATTTGAGTTGCTCACACTCATTGTTAATGCACAGTTCAGAGGGGTCAGGCTTTGGAGCGTCCTCAATTACCCGATAGACAATAATTCGCTTTCCAGCCATATCTTTATGTTAATTCCTAAACCACCTTCTGGAAATAGGCTTAATTGAGTTTGCATCTGGTCATCTTCCGATACTTACCCCATTTTTCTTGTCCTATGTCAGTTACTCGTGAAAGACTTCGTATATGAGCGAACTCGGCAAACTGGTGCAAGTGGATTTAAGGAAAGTCTGGGAGCACGAAGCCAGAGACTTCAGCGCTTGGTTAGTTAAGCCCGAAAACTTGTCTCTTCTCTCGGAGCAACTTGGAATCGAAATTGAGCCCATAGATACCGAAGCAAGCATTGGACGATTCCGCATAGACATTCTTGCTAAAGAGGCTATGACGGGTGCAAACATCATTATTGAGAACCAACTCGAGCCATCAAACCATGACCACCTTGGCAAGGTCATCACTTATGCTGCTGGTCTAGATGCGAAGTACTTGATTTGGATAGTGAAGGACGTTCTTCCAGAACACCTGAAAGCAATCGAGTGGTTGAACGAGCACCTAGATGATGAAATCAGTTGCTTCCTAATCAGGATAGAAGTCTGGCAAATTGGCGATTCCAAACCAGCACCAAGATTTGAAGTTGTAGGAATTAAGAACGACTGGGCTGCAACACTCAAGAAGAGCGTAAGTACTGAAGAGACCAGCACCACCAAACTGGGGCAACTCGAATTCTGGCAACACCTTCATGAATACATTCGTAATAAAGATAAGTTCATAAGATTACAAACCCCAAAGCCTCGACGATACTTTCAATTTGCCATTGGAGAATCTGGTTCACAGATAGTCTTAGTGATGGCTCCAAGAAAGTCTCAATTCACATGTGAGTTGTATATAAACAATGACAAACAACTCCTTACTTTCTTGAAAGAAAGAGAATCGGCGCTAAAGAGCAAGTTAGGCGAGATTGAGTGGTTTGAGGCCGATACTGCTTGTGGTGTTGCAATAAACCTCAATGTCGAGAATGTCTTTGACTCAAGCAAATTCGATGAATACTCAGAGTGGTGCTATCAGAAGGTGTTGCTCTTCAAGGAAGTTGTTGTTCCGTACGTAAAAGAATATCGTCAGCAACTTTAATAGGTAAACCTAATGGCAATCTTTGCGAGATTTACCCAGCGATTTCAACGTAAAGTAGAGACGGTTCAATACCAAGCCATTCAATTGGTAAGTGTTAAACGGTCCTATTTAGAGCGACGAGATAAGAATCGTTTTCGTGAGTTAGTAGATATACCTGCTGAGATAACACTCTCAGAGGAACAGGTTATTGCCGCAACATCACACGCCAAGGAAACTCTGGTTGTCGCAGGAGCAGGCTCAGGAAAGACGTTCGTCTTAGTAGGCCGAGCAAAGTACCTAGTTGGTTCAGAACGAACGACCGAAGACAAGATTCTCATGCTTGCCTATAACAAGGATGCCGCAGAGGAACTCTCACGTAGAACTAAGGCATCTGGTATCAGTGTTACGGCACAGACCTTTCATGGCTTTGGAAACTCTGTAATTAAGGCACCAGGAGAACGCACAGGTGTTGCATTTGGTGACTCAGGCGAGATTTCAAAGTTTCTCTCTAATCAGTTGAAGCATGAACTAGATGATGAGTCAAAGAATGGATTAGCCAGATACTTCTCTCAGGAACTAGTACCTCACAGAGATTACGAAGAATTTGAAAGCCTCAACGAATATGCAGCATACGTAAGAGCCACGATTCCTAGGACTTTAATGGATGAACAGGTGAAGAGCCATGGAGAGTGGTTGATTGCTAATTATCTTTACACTCACTCTGTTCCATACCAATACGAGACTCTTTATGACGTAGGTAAGTTACCCAAAGACCGACACAAACCAGACTTCTCTATCTGGCAAAGCGGTCAACCTCCAATTTGGATTGAATACTTTGGTACAGACCGTGCAAACTCAGTGGCACCTGGTATCTCTCAGGAAGGCTATCTAGCAGGAATAGAGTTTAAGAAGGAAGTCCATGCTAGAAATTCAACAATTCTTATCGACTTGTATTACTACGACCTTAAGGAAGGTAATCTGCTCAAGAAACTTGAACAGGCACTAAAGCAGCATAAAGTTAAATTGCAACCAAAGTCTGCTGAAGAGATATTGAAGCAGGCAAACGAAATTGGATACGACTCCAGATTCCTAAAGGTGTGTGAACAATTCTTAGGGCATGTCCGAGCGAAGCGGTTATCCACCTCAGAATTAACGGCGCTCGCAGGTTCACAAGAGCGAGATAAAGCGTTTACAAAAGTTTTTAATCAATTTCTGTCTGCATACGAGAAAGAGTTGAGCAGGTTGAAGTTGCCTGACTATGCCGAACTTATTCACGGTGCAGCAGATGCAATCTCGAATAGTGAATTTGAATTTGGCTTCACGCACGTCCTGGTGGATGAGTTTCAAGATATCTCAAGTGACCGCAATAGATTGATTGATTCAATGAAATTGGCTAATCCAAAGTTGGAAGTCACTTGTGTAGGAGATGACTGGCAGTCCATCTATAGATTTAGTGGTAGTGACGTCTCAATCATGCGAGAAGCAAGCAAACCAAAAATGATTAGAAAGCGTGTAGACCTAACGGCCACTTACAGACTCCCTCAAGTAATTGCAGATATCTCGCGTATTTTCATTCTTAAGAATCCGCTACAACTTGAAAAGAATGTCTTCTCAAAGTCTGACTTAGATGTACCTGGAAAAGTTGTCACTCACTGGGATATGGAACAGAAGGAGAATGACGAGAATGTACTGCGCGTAATTGAACGAATCGGAGATGATGCTAACGACCCGAGTAAGAGCATCCGAATTCTGGCTCGGTACGTAAACAATCTCCCAACCAAGAAGTTTGTGGAGAAGTATTGGGAAGGTCCAGTAGACGTGAGCAGTATCCATGCTGCCAAAGGACTGGAAGCAGATTATGTAGTTGTCATGGACATGGTTCAAGATTTCAGAGGTTTTCCTTCAACAATCGAAGATGACCCTGTCATGAGATTAGTAATGCCAGAAAAGGACCTGCATCAACATGGTGAAGAGAGGAGGCTCTTCTATGTTGCTCTCACTAGAGCGCGTAGGGAAACTCACTTAATCTCTCCAGTATCCGCACCATCCTTATTTACTCTGGAGATGCTGCGTGACGGATTAGGCGTCCACGTCGGATTGGATAACTCAAAGAACCGCCAGTGCCCATCATGTAAGAGCGGAAGAATTTTAGTTAGCAAGAATGGCGGAGGTTCATACTGCAGCAACATTCCGCTCTGTGACTTCAGTTCACCCGTATGTCTCAAATGCGAAAAGCCAATGACTTACACCGATGGGAAAGAACGTTTCATTTGTGAAAAACACCCCGATGCTTTGCATAGAATCTGCTTTGTGTGTGACTGGGGTGTGTTGGTACCTAAAAAGTTCATCAGTAAATACACGGGCACTGAAGAAACATTCTTCTCTTGTCACACGTGGCGAAAGACGGGCTGCAAAGGAAAAACTAACTAACGTCCCAAACTGAGTAAATCCATCACAACTCTTACGACGTTATCTCGAATTATTCCAATACTGTCAGAGAACTTATCTCGACGCTCTTTTCTGGAACCTGACCCTTGATTGGTTTCAAATGCGACTTTAGTACGAGTGGCTACTGCGAGTGTGTGTTTGATGATTCTTTGACTAATACCAATACTCATGGGAATCTGAATTGTTGGGTCTGTGAACGGTGTAAATGGAACGTCTACAGATTTTCTTGGCGTACGTTTATCCAAAACACTGTAAGCGCTTACGGTTGAATTCTCAATCCTTTTCAATTCTGCTTGACGAATTGCGATATCTCGCTCTTGCTTGCCACTAACTTGTGCAACGTATGCAGCAGGTAGCGATGTGGTCCTACGCCAAATCTTTGCGTTTTGTCCTGGCAATGGTCTGTAGCCGAATATCCAGAGAACCCACTCATACATATAAATTGGACCGTGCTGTTGATTAAGCGGTTCCAAATCGAAGAACTCACTTTGTTCCAGGTTTTCCATATCAGGCAAGAGAAAAGTTGAAATGTCCATGTCATAGGCACGTGCAATTTTCACTGCATCGTCAAGAGTCATGGGACCTTGGCCATCCTCAATCCATTTATAGTGTCCAGGTTCAATCCCTGCCTGCTTTGCAAAATCTTCCTGAGACTTAGGATTCGGTGGCGGCACCTTCCCGTCGGGCTTCCATTCACTTTCGATATTGTTGAAAGAAATGAATTCCATAATTAGTTCATCACGCACTTTCTTGAACTCTATTTCTTCACCATGTTTGCGGTCTGCCTTTGCAGCCTTGGTCTCTCCTGAAACTCGAGGTGCTCGTTTCTTTTTGGGTAACTCAACTGCCTGGCGTTCCTTGGCCTTGGCATCCCAATAGGCATCGGCCTCTCTTTGTCGTAATACAAGTAACTTCTGATGAGCCAAGGAATTGACCACAGAACCTCCTATGTATGGGGAACTTTGCTCAATCGTCATCAGTTGTACCTCCCAAGAAAATGGTAAGAGTCAATAAAAGCGAGAATTTTTTTAGAGGTAAAAACTCTCGCTTGGGTGCAAACGGTACTTAATGCGTCATTGAAATGGAAAGGAGTTAGAGTGAAAACTCAACTCTTAAGCGTGCCTCAGTTCTCTGAGAGCACAGGAATCAGCACATCGACCATCTATAGGAAGACCCAAAATGGAACCATCCCATCTGTAAGCGTTGCAGGGCAGGTTCGCATTCCTGCCTGGTATCTAGACGAACTTACCCAGAAGCCAGGCGAACTTCCATCTTGGCTCCAGAAGGGAGAGATTGATGAAATCTAAGACCCACTTCTTCACAGAAAATCCAGATGACCTGATTAAAGTCCCACGTTGGTTTGTTGAAAGCCTTATCAACATGGTTTATTCAATTCCAGATTGGTACAACATGGAATGTTTTGATGGTGTTCACGATGAGTAACTCAACACAGGATGTATCAAAATTTCTCCAAGCAATCTGTGGTGATGGAGGTGGATTCGTATCTATTTCCTACACGATGGACTCACACCTAAAATCTCTGCGCAGTGAGTTTTTCAATGCGACAGATATCGCATCCATTGAAAAGCACTTATCGTCATTACCGTCGGGTGCTCAAGTTGTCTTTAATTTTGCGCGTATTGCCAAGAAGCCTGCTTCTGGTCGAGGCAAGATTACCGACACGCATGCATTTAGTGTCATTGGGATGGATATTGATATCGCAGACCCCAAGAAGGCGAATAAATCTTTACCTGCAAACATCGATGAAGCAGTTGTAGCACTGGAAACTTTGCCACTACCGCCGTCAATCTTTGTTAACTCGGGTAGCGGACTTCATGCGTATTGGGTTCTAGATGAAGATTTAGTTGTCTCAGATGAGAGCGACTTAAAACATGCTCGTGAGTTCGTGGCAAATTTCTATCGTGGAGTGGTTTCCAACCTCCCTCAATACAACTTTGACCCTACCCACGACCTAGCACGTTCATTCCGTATGCCAGGGTCGACTAACTTGAAGCACCCAGCAGACCCAAAAATCGTCACGATTCGTGAGCACCATAGCGAGCGCATTTACTCCCATGACGAAATCATTGACGCAAGCATTGCTGCAACAGCAAAGGAACGTGCAGTAAAGATTGCGCCAGTTGATGTCGATTCTGTAACCCAGAAGGTCGACTTGGATTTAATGTCTTCAGGTTGCGGTTGGGTTCATGACGCACTCAAGCATGGAGACAGCGCAACATATGAAACATGGTGGGGTATGGCTTCATTGCTGTCTAAGGTTGAGAATGGGCGTGAAATCTTCCATCAATGGTCGAAGAATCATCCTGACTACGACCCTGATGTAACGGATGCAAAATTTGACCAGGTAGACCCTGAGAAGGCTGACCGCACCTGCCTAGGGTTATCCCTATATCCAACAAGTCCAGTTGCTGGAGCGTTGGCGGCTGGAGTTAATAAGCAATGTACAAAGTGCGTATTCCATGAAGGTATCAAGTCACCTGTTGAACTTGGAATCCCAGGAATCCGTACGGTCATAACCAATAACGCACAATTACGTACTAAGGCAGCAGCGTTATGGGCAGGTGTTCACACCAATAACCACCCACGTCGTCTCTTCTCATTTAATCGTCAGATTGCGCGTATCAAGGAAGATGATGCCAAGGTTGAAATCTTGGATATGACCACTGCGAAGTATGAGTTCGCTCGCTTAGTCAATTGGATGCAAGAGGGCAAGAATGAATGGGGAACACATGTTGACCCTTCACAAAATGTAATTGGCGATGCACTCTCCACACATAAACCGCCACTACCTGTACTCACTCAGGTGGTTTCAATGCCCATTGTGACATCTGAGGGGCGGTTAATTACTGCACCTGGATATGACGCAGCGTCGGGAGTCTTCTATGCAGCAGAGTCGGGATGTTTACCGCAAATCAACTCTGCTGCCACCAAGCAAGACGCGCTAGAAGCACTGAAATGGATTGAAGAGGAAATCCTTGTGGACTTTCCTTTTGCTGATGCCGCGTCAAAGGCTGCAGCCATTTCAATTGCAATTCTACCCTTTGTTCGCCAACTCATTCATGGCCAAACTCCGTTGTACTTACTGGAGAAGCCTGCTGCAGGAACAGGTGCAACAACATTAGGGCTTGCACTTTGTTATCCATTTATGGGTAAGGAAATTCCTGTAACAACTTGGACGACTACCGAGGAAGAGCGGCGTAAGCAAATTACTGCGCACCTTGCATCTGGTGGTGGTCCTATCTTCTATGACAACATGAGTGGATACGTAAACTCAGATGTTCTAGCCAGTGCTCTCACAATTCAGAATTGGTCGGACCGTTTACTGAGTACAAGCAAGCAGGCGGAGTTTCCAATTAACTCCACATGGCTTGCCACAGGAAACAATCCAGAGTTTCATGCACAGATTCTGCGTCGTATAGCCAGTATCCGTCTTGTTTCATTGATGGAGGACCCAAGCCAACGCACAAATTGGCGCCATGCTGATTTACTACATTGGATTTCTATGCACCGTACAGAGTATGTAGAGAAGATTCTGACGATTGTGATGGCTTGGCTTAATGAAGGTATGCCTGAGTTCCAAGGTAAACCACTAGCCAGTTATGTCAGTTGGTCCTCTGTCATGGGAGGAATTCTTCATTTCGTGGAGGTACCTGGTTTCCTTGAGAATATCGACCTTAAGAAAGCAGCCATGGATAACGAGACCCAGGTAATTCGTGAGTTCATTCAGGCATGGTGGGAAGAGTATGAAGGAGCACCCAAATCACCAACCGATATCTTCGCTGATTTCTCAGCGATGGAGGTAACGGGAAATTGGGATGCCCCTACTCGCCAAGGACAGGTAACAAAGGTGGGTCGTTGGATGGCACACCTGAAGGACCGTGTCTTTTCCGTCGGTTCAACTACCTTGCAAGTTACTCACAATGGACGCAAGTACTACCTGAAGGAGATTCAAGAGGTGGCTGCTTAGCAACCTCTACACCTTCTACACCTTTGTAACGGGATGTGGTTGGCGCAGTGCAAGATAGAAAGACATTCCTGCGCTCGCCCACCACTCCCAACAAGGTGTGTAGGTTGTACAAGTTGTAATACTTTGACTTTACCCAGACGCAATGAAGATTAAATGTCATCCTTATACAAACAAATTAATAAGGAGAAGATATGGACCTTCCAACACTTTATACGCCAGCACAGATTGCTGACTACCTTCACGTATCCCGTGGAACCATTTACTCACTTTTGAGTCGTCGGCAGATTGATTCGGTAAAAGTGGGACGCAACAGACGCTTTACTGCAGAGCATGTTAAGGATTACCTTGCACGTCACCCACAAGAAGTAATCATCACCTATTAGTAGATAGCAAGATTGAAACAGAGGGCTCAAAAGCGGAAAGTCATCTTGCAATGTGCAAGATTCGCAAGCCCCACATACATCATTCGGTCCCTAATGAAGATTGTTAAACATCAATTGGTAAAAACCCCATGGAAACCAGGTCTGTCGCACGGACAGCCTCCAAAAAAGAAAGGCAGTTGCCAAGATGTTAAGTTCAATCCAATTCAGTAAATGTAAGAAGCCAGTCAACGCTAGCCCGAGACTTCCTAAAGTTAAGAATGGCGGTGCCTACAAGTACCCAAAGCCTGTTCCTACAAGAGAAGAACGAGATTTAATGGAGTCGAAGGCTCGTATCAACA
>JACCDH010924091.1_pt1 | contig 10507 bp, 10 predicted proteins | sample 7442481 | NCBI WGS metagenome assembly JACCDH01 (sample SAMN15323433, study PRJNA562643) | freshwater metagenome | isolation source: river surface water | place: USA:Blue River Watershed | collected 2017-08-15
TATTGGAATTCAACCTTAAGGGTATTGTTTCCTGGAAAAGATTTTAATAATTTGGCAAGTGCCGAAATGGCAACGAAACAATTATTTGATCCCAATGAATCCGTCATAGTGCAGTTTGCACCCAATCCATCTTATGTTGGCAAAACGGTTACTGAAATTGGTCTTGAACGTAAGGAAAGTCCCGCGCAAGCTTTAATGAGTTTAATTCAATTGGCAGAAGATTTTAAAAAAGCCAATCCTAATTATACAGGTGGCATAGAAGCTATTGCAGGCAAGGCTATGAGTGAAGAAGATGTGAAAGTATTTTTAGCATGGCCAGAAGTAATTATTTGTTCCGATGGCAATGCAGGAGGGCATCCAAGAGGATATGGTGCATTTACAAGAGTGCTAGGAAAATATGTACGTGAAGAAAAAGTCCTGCCAATAGAAAAAGCAATTTATAAAATGACTGGACAGTCTGCTGACTTTTTTGGTTTTAAAAATAGAGGCCGTATTGTGGTAGGTCATTTTGCAGATTTAGTTTTGTTAGATCCTTTAACTGTAATGGATGAAGCAAATTTAAAAAACAGCAAAGCATTATCTAAGGGGATAGAAATGGTTTGGGTGAACGGTCAATTAGTGTATCAAGCTCAAAAAGCAACAGGGAATTTACCTGGTGTTTTGATTAAAAGAAAATAATATGATAAAGAAGAATGCAATTGTATTAACAGACGGCTTATTAATGACCTCAGATGCAAAAACAGCACACGGGCTAATAAGAGGCACGGAACGTTTTAATATTATAGCCATTGTAGATGGCCTTGAGAACGCAGGGAAAGATGCGGGTGAATTATTAGATGGCAAGCGAAGAAGCATTCCTGTCTTTGCTACTATGGAGGAAGCTATGTCTAGTTTACCAGAGGTTGATTTCTTAATTATTGGTGTGGCAACAGTAGGTGGTGTTTTGCCAAAAAATATGCTAAGCTTAATTTATACTGCTGTTGAAAAAGGGATATCAGTTGTTAATGGGTTGCATGAATATTTAAATGACAAGCCAGATTTAGTTGCCATGGCAGAAAATACAGGTGCACAGTTGATAGACGTAAGAAAGCCTAAACAAAGATCCGATTTGCATTTTTGGGACGGGTCAATTTATAAAGTTACTGCTCCTATAGTTGCGGTGATTGGAATGGATTGCGCTATGGGGAAAAGAACGACAGCAAGAATGCTGAAGCAGGCATGTGCCAATGAAGGTGTCAAAGCAGAAATGATTTACACTGGACAGACAGGATGGTTGCAAGGTGGACAATATGGATTTATTTTTGATTCTACTTTAAATGATTTTGTGTCAGGTGAATTAGAACATGCAATTGTAAGTTGTTGGTCAGAAACAAATCCTGATGTGCTATTTTTAGAGGGGCAATCTTCATTAAGAAATCCAAGCGGGCCTTGTGGTCTAGAGCTATTGATTTCAGGTAATGCCAAATATGTTGTTTTGATTTTTGCACCAAAACGAAAATATTTTGACAATGAAAAACATTGGGGAGAGATACCATCTGTCGCTTCTGAAATTGAATTGATTGAAAAACTAGGATCAAAAGTCATTGCAGTAGCAGTGAATACAGAAAATTGTACCACAGAGGAAGCTTTTGCTTATCAAAAGGAATATGCAGATAGCTTAGGCTTGCCTGTTTTATTGCCTATTCAAGAAGGTGTTGCGCCTATTGTTCCAGTACTAAAAGCTTTAATGCAGTCTTAATATGAAAATCGTAGCCGTAAGAGCGTATCTACAAAAAATGGCTTTAAAGAAGCCCTATACCATTGCATACAATACATTTTCAGATGTGTCATTGGCATTTTTGGAAATTGAATTGGCGAATGGTATTGTTGGATATGGATCAGGAAGTCCTGCAGAGGAAGTAGTAGGTGAAACAACAGAAAAGACAGTAGCAAATTTAAATACTGAGTTTGTTGCGCAATTTGTTGGTAGAGATATTCGTCATTTTCAAGAAATGATCTTTGAATCAAATCTTCAATTCCCCCATCTGCCAGGAACGATGGCGGCAATTGACATTGCGCTGCATGATGCATTTGGGAAATGGATGGGCATTTCAGTTGCCTCTTTTTATGGACAAAAAATGAATGGATTGCCAACTTCAATGACCATCGGTATTAAAGGAGTAGATGAAACTATTGAAGAAGCAAAAGAATATGCTGCAATGGGGTTCAAAGTGTTCAAGGTTAAAACAGGAATGGATGTACAGGAAGATATTGAGCGTATTAAAGGTTTATATAAGACGATGGGCTCTGATTATACAATCAGAGTAGATGCCAATCAGGGATACGATTTAAATGCTTTACAAGCATTTTTAAAAGCCACTTCCGGTTATCCTTTAGAATTGATTGAACAGCCTTTATCGGTTGGTCAAGAAGATAGGTTACTTGCCATATCTGATTTGGAGAGAAAAAAATTAGCGGCTGACGAATCATTAAAAGATCCTCTAGCTGCTTTGCAATTTGCGGCAGGCGATCAGGCTTTTGGTATTTATAACATTAAGTTAATGAAATGTGGCGGTCTAGTTGGTGCAAAAGAAATTGCTACCATCGCGCAACATGCAAGCATCGATTTATTCTGGGGTTGTAATGATGAGAGTATCATAAGTATTACAGCCGCATTGCATATGGCTTATGCATGTCCGAATACCAAATATATTGACCTCGACGGCAGTTTTGATTTAATGGAAGATTTGGTTACTGGCGGATTTGAAGTGAAAGACGGATGCCTAGTTATCAACAACGCGCCAGGTTTTGGCTTTACAAAAATTTTAAAATAATAACATAGTGCAAGGAGCCCCCACAACAAATCGTTTACAACCAAAATTGGGATTAAGAGCAGCAAGCTTTTTAGTAATTAGTGTGATTATTGGATCTGGTGTATTCAAGAAAATTGCACCTATGGCGCAGGAGTTGGGAATGCCTTGGTTGATTTTGCTTTGTTGGCTGATTGCTGGTATTGTAAGTTTAGCTGGAGCTTTGTGTACGGCCGAGTTGGTGAGCATGTATCCCAATTCAGGAGGTGAGTATAATTATTTTCAAAAAATTTATGGCCGATTTTTTTCTTTCATGTACGGATGGGCAAGTTTCACTGTGATCAAGACTGCAGCAATAAGTGCCTTGGCTTATATTTTTGCACAGTCCTTAAATAGTTTATTTCCTTTACCGATGTTGGATTTAGATGTTACTTTTTTAGGGCTGCATTTATTTGAAAATTTATCCATCAAATTACTAGCAGCATTATTGATTGTATTATTAACCATGCTCAATTATAGAGGTGTTCAGTTTGCGGAAAGATTAAGCAGTGTTTTGACCTATGCTATGTTGATTGCTATTGCTTTCTTTTTGATTGTTGGATTGAGCTCTAAACATGGCAGTATGTCTAATCTTACTACTGCTGCTAAAGGGGTTGCTACTGACTTGAATGGATGGGCACTAATGAAAGCAATGTTCTTAGCGAGTTTGGGGGCATTCTGGGGTTACGATGGCTGGAATAATATTGCATTCATAGGGGAGGAAATAAAAAATCCTAAACGCAATTTGCCGCTGGCATTAGGGATGGGCACATTGGGTGTGATGGCAGTATATGTGTTGATTAATTTCGTGTTTTTATATGTACTACCTATTGATTATTTTATTCAATTAAATGAAACGCCAAATAAAATTGCAGCCGTAGAAGTGGCCGGACAAATTAGCGGAACAGTGGGTATGGTTTTAGTAGCTTGTTTAATTCTAGTGACTACTTTAAATTCAACCAATAGCAGTATTTTAATGTCTGCGAGAATGTTGTATGCGATGGCGAGGGATAAAACATTTTTTAAACAAGCCGAATCGGTACATCCCAAATACAATACCCCGGATAAAGCTTTATTCATTCAGGCGTTTTGGGCCATCCTTTTAGTTTTCTCTGGAAGTTTTGATCAGTTAACCGATATGCTAGTTTTTGCCGCCTTTCTTTTTTACGCTGCAACAGCTGTTGGTTTAATTTACTTAAGAATAAAAGCACCAACTGCAGAACGAGGTTATAAGGTGATTGGATATCCAGTCGTACCCATTCTTTTTTTACTTTTCTGTGTCACCATCTGTGTGATGACCCTAATCAATCAACCCTTTGAGGCTTTAATGGGAATGGCATTGATTGCATCGGGATTGCCTGTTTATTGGTGGTTGAGGAGAATGTCATAGAAGTTTGGTATTCATTAATTCAGTAGCTTCACTTATAAATATTTTAAAATGTCAAGCAACATCATTTTTATTAGCATCTTGCTCGTTTTAGTTTTCTTTAGTTTAGTCACTGTCAATCAAGGAACAGTTGCCATCATTACCTTGTTCGGCAAATACAAGCGTATTTTACTACCAGGTTTAAGATTTAGAATACCACTTATTGAGCGCATCTATAGAAGGGTAAGTATTCAAAATCAAAGTATTGAATTAGAATTTCAGGCAGTAACTATCGATCAAGCCAATGTGTATTTCAAAAGCATGATTTTGTATTCTGTTCAAAACTCTGACGAAGAGACCATGAAAAAAGTAGCTTTTAAATTCATTAGCAATAAGGATTTAATGCAAGCACTTGTAAGAACAGTCGAAGGAAGTATTAGAGCCTATGTTGCAACAAAAAGACAAGCCGAGGTTTTGACTGCTAGACGTGAGATCGTGGACTATGTAAAAGAACAAATAGATCATAGCTTAGAAGAGTGGGGATATCACCTACAGGATTTACAAATTAATGATATCACTTTCGATCAGCAAATCATGGACAGCATGAGTAAGGTGGTGGCGAGTAATAATCTTAAAGCTGCAGCAGAGAACGAAGGGCAGGCATTGTTGATTACAAAAACAAAGGCCGCAGAAGCAGAAGGAAATGCCATCAAAATATCAGCACAAGCAGAAAAAGAAGCTGCTCAGTTAAGAGGTCAAGGTGTGGCATTGTTCAGACAAGAAGTGGCAAAGGGTATGTCAGAAGCTGCTGAGGAAATGAAGCAGGCTAATTTAGATACCAATGTCATCTTGTTTAGTATGTGGACAGAAGCGATTAAGAACTTTGCTGAATTTGGGAAGGGCAATGTGATCTTCTTAGATGGCAGCCCAGACGGCATGGATAAGACAATGAAGCAAATGATGGGATTGATTACTAAGAAGGAGGAGAATAAGTAATTCAATTTATAATTGTTTTTTTTACCATTTCGATCTTACCTTTGTGTAACTTGAAGCACACTTTTGTCATATTATTACTTACAGCATTGATGGCGCAAACCTTCTCTAGGTCTATAGCCATGGCCGATTATATAGTCAATTTAGAGGCATATAAGAAGGCTTGTATAAATAAAGCCAAGCCCAAATTGCAGTGTAATGGTAAATGTCAGATGCTAAAAAAGGTGAAAAAGCAAGAGGGAGAAAGCGAGGCTAGTGCGCCAGTACTTAAATTGAATCAATTGGAAGTCGTTTTATCTTCTAAATCTTTTTTCCCTATCCTTTCTATTATAGCTACAAATAATGCCTCTTTTTATTACACCTATACAGACGACTTTTCGTCAAATTATTTAGGGGCAATTTTTCATCCTCCAGGGGCATAGTTTTTAAAGCTAATCATAGTATTAGCTACCCTGCATTTTGAACTCAAGTTCAATTTAATTTTTACCCAAATTTATTCAAATGCAGCAGCATTTTCAAAATGATGCTGAACGTAAGTCTGTATACAAACGAATGTATAGACTTAGTACAGTATTATTAATTATAGTATTAGGCACTATGAGCGCCTTGATGTATTTATTTTTAAAAAAGTAAATTTTTGACATGAAAAAAATAATTTCACTTACCATATTGTCCCTCCTTATCGGAATCAATGTACATGCCCAGTCCTTAACATTAAAGTTTAATAACTTATTTAACAATGAGCCCATTGAATTAGGTAAACATTACTTAACATCACTTGGAGATTCAGTATCGTTTTCAACACTCAATTATTTTATTAGTAATATTAAATTAAAATTGTCGAATGGTGCTGAATATGTTGTTCCTCAAGATAGCTCCTATTTTTTGATAAAGCAATCTGAACCTAACACATCCATCATTCATTTAAATAAGCTGCCTACGGGGAAGTATACAGGCATTGAATTTACTATTGGAGTAGATAGCTTACGTAATACAATGGATGTGAGTAGACGAACCGGAAATTTAGATGTAGGAGGAAAAGCAAAAGGCATGTACTGGGTTTGGAATTCTGGGTACATATTTTTCAAATTAGAAGGGAAAAATATAAGTCATATAGATTCTCTCAATAAAACATTTAGATATCATATTGGTGGTTATGGAGGTTATGAAACAAAGACTATAAACAATATTAAAGTTAAAAATTTTGATATTGATAACTTAGAAATAGCTTCTAAAAGTAAAGTCAAAGTAGATATCAATGTCTCCATTGATCGTTTCTTTAATGCGATTACTCCAATTCGTATACTTGAACACCCAAGTGTTATGTGGGGAAATTTCTCTGTTAAAATCGCAGACAATTATTTTACAATATTTAAGAATGGAAAATTAAGTAATGAGTAAAAAACAATTTAATATTCTATTCCTATTGGGCATAATGTCATTTTCGTTTACGCTTTTGAATTCAAAGCCTAAGCCAAAAAGACTATTGATACCTAGTAATTTTCCTGCTCCAACTTATGACATGAAGGCAAATCCGATCACTGAAGAGGGCTTCGCTTTGGGCAGAAAGTTATTTTATGACCCTATGCTCTCAAAAGATGGCTCTATTTCTTGTGCAAGTTGTCATCAGCAATCTGCCGCATTTATTCAGGCAGATCATGATTTAAGTCATGGTGTAGCTGACCGGCTTGGAAGAAGAAACTCGCTTCCCATATTTAATGCTTTGTTTAAGAAATCATTTTTCTGGGATGGTGGTGTGCCTAAACTTGATTTTGTTCCCGTGAATCCTATAGAAAATGAACTAGAGATGGATGAGGAAATGGGCAATGTCGTTAAAAAGGTCAATTCCAAGTCGTCTTATAAAAAATTAGTCCAATTGGCTTTTAATGTGGATACAATTGAAAGTAAACATATCCTACAAGCACTTGCGCAATTTATGTATGGGATGATATCGGCTAATTCAAAGTATGACAAGTTGGTGAGAAAAGAAGGGGTTGTTTTTAGTAAAGAAGAATTGTCTGGGTTGCAAATTTTTAACCAAAAATGTGCAAGTTGTCATCCTGCTCCTTTGTTTTCAGATGATCTATACAGAAACAATGGTTTATCAAAAGACCAAGTAGATGACAAGGGCCGTGAAGAGATCACATTGAACCCAAATGACAGGGCAAAATTTAAAGTTCCAAGCTTGCGGAACGTGGCCCTTACTGCGCCCTATATGCACGACGGACGATTTGCTACATTAGAGGAAGTTTTAGACCATTATTCGTCTGGGGTTAAAAAAAGTAAAACCTTGGATACCATCTTATTGAAGAAAGAAAATTTAGGCATTACTTTGAGTAGTAGAGATAAAAAAAACCTAATTCAATTTCTGAACACTTTGACGGATTACACCTTGATTAATAATAAAGAATTTGCTAATCCTCATTAAATAATTAACTATATGAAAAACCTTATCACTGTATTTTTTATATTATTTGTATCAATGAATGCAACTGCTCAAAATCCAGCTACTTTAAAAATTGATCCTACTAAAAAAGTATTGACTGTGGAGGCGTCTTGTGGTCAATGTAAATTTAAAATGAAGGGGAAAGGATGTACTTTAGCGGTTAGAATAGATGGGAAGCCTTATTTTGTAGACAAATCAGATATCGAAGCATATGGAGATGCCCACGCGAAGATGGGATTTTGTAATGCTATTAGAAAAGCAAAAGTTCAAGGTGAAATCCAAGGCGGGAAATTTGTTGCGAGCTATTTTGAATTAATAAAATAATTTAGATCAATTATGAGGTTGTTTTTGCCCGTAGTATTTTTTTTAACTCCTTTTTTTTGCAAATGCGCAATTATTGATTGGACAAGTTAAAGAACAAAATAATGATGTACCCATTCAGGGGGCATCTATCATGTCTAAACGATCTTCTGTGTTATCTGATAAGGAAGGTTTTTTTAAACTAAAAGCTGCTGTTGGGGACACTTTGTTCATACGCAGTATTGGATTTGCAAATAAGGAATTTATTGTAAGGAATCTAAGTGATATTTCTACTTATTTACTTTCTCCTATTAGTACATCCTTAAGGGATGTTGAAGTTAATTCAAAGTTAGGCACTCAGCTATTAAGTAATTTTCATAGAATTGATCTATCCATAAGGCCATTGAATAATTCACAAGAGGTGTTGAGATTTGTTCCAGGGCTATTTATTGGACAACATGCAGGAGGTGGTAAAGCGGAACAATTATTTTTAAGAGGTTTTGATGTAGATCATGGAACAGATGTGAATGTTGCTGTAGATGGATTGCCTGTAAATATGGTGAGTCATGCACACGGTCAAGGTTATGCCGACTTGCATTTTGTAATACCTGAAACGATAAAAGATATTGATTTTGGCAAAGGAACTTATTATGCTGACAAAGGTGATTTTACGACGGCTGGTTATGTTGCATTACAAACATTTGATAAGCTCCCTAACAATTTAATCAAAGTGGAAGGAGGTTTGTTTAATACTAAGAGAACTGTTGGTTTGTTGAATTTAATCGCCAATAAGCCATCAGAGAGTGCTTATGTGAGTGCTGAAATATATCATACAGATGGACCTTTTGATACACCTCAAAAATTTAAACGCTATAATTTTATCAGCAAGTATCAAGTGCGAAAAGGAAAGACAATATTAACAACACAATTTTCAACATTTTGGAGCAAATGGAATGCGTCTGGTCAAATTCCAGAAAGAAGTGTACTAGATGGATCAATTGGTTGGTTTGGTGCTATTGATAATAATGAGGGTGGTCAAACTTCTAGAACTAATTTTAGTATAAAAGCTATTTCTATCTTGCCTAACAATGCAACCTTAGAAAATCAAATTTTCTTTACTAAATATAACTTTGAACTATACAGCAATTTCACTTTTTTTAAAGCTGATTCAATAAATGGAGATCAAATAAAACAAAAAGAATCGAGAAGTATACTTGGATATAATGGAGCCTATACAAAAGACAATTTTTTTGATAATGGCGCTTCTCTTCAGTCTAAGCTAGGCATGAATGTAAGATATGATAATATCAGCCCATTAGAATTGTCCCGAACATTGAATAGATCAGTACTTACAGAAGCTTTGTCAAATGGTAAGGGGGATGAATTAAATATAGCTTTTTATTGGAGTGAAACTTTCAAAAAAAGCAGGTTTACAATAAATGGCGCAATGAGGTTGGATCATTTTGCTTTTGGGTACACCAATATTTTAAATGCACTACCTTACAAAGCAGTTCATAAAGCAATTGTAAGTCCAAAACTGAATATTCAATATCAATTAAATCAATCATCTGCATTATACTTTAAGGCTGGGAAGGGATTTCACAGTAACGATATGCGAGTGGTGGTTCCTGAAAATGGGCATAAAATACTTCCTGCTGCTTGGGGTAGTGATATAGGAATTATTACTAAACCAATCGAAAAGATGCTTGTTAATTTTGCTTTCTGGACGTTGAAATTGGATCAAGAATTTGTTTATGTAGGAGATGAAGCGGTGGTAGAGCCAGGAGGAAAAACATGTAGAAAGGGGATAGAACTTTCAATGAGATATGAAATAGCTCGAAATTTATTTGCAGATTTAGATTTGAACCATACAATTGGAAGGGCTATTGAAGAGCCAGTTGGAAATCGATATTTACCATTAGCGCCTGTTTTTAGTAGTACAGGAGGTATAAATTATAATGGGAAAAAATTAAAATGGGGTTTGAGGTATAGGTATTTAGGTGATAGGCCTGCAAATGAAGACAATTCAGTTAAAGCCTTTGGCTACAATATTTTTGATGCCAATATAAATTACAAGCTAACTCAGAAATCAAGTATCGGAATCGCTGCCGAAAATATTTTTAATACAAAATGGAAGGAAACACAGTTCTTAACTGAAAGTAAATTGAAAACCGAAATCGAACCTGTTGAGGAAATGCATTTTACACCTGGGACGCCATTTTTTATTAAGTTGAGATGGGTTCATGAATTTTAATCCATTGGGTTTACCCAAATTCCTCGGGACTGCCAATGCTTCGCATTGTCTTCCTCGGCCTTTGGATAAACCCAAAGCCTTTCAAACAAACACGCAGTGTTTGTTTTGCTTTTTTAACGCTCCCCAACTTACGAAAGCGAGCTTTCGACGTTGTGTCGCATTAAAAAAGCCTCTCATTTGCATGAGAGGCTTTGTAGCCTCAATAGGAGCGAGTTTGGAAGAATTTGCAGCTGATGTTAGGGCGATTTTAGAAGCTAAACTTAAGAATCTGTAAAAACAAAAACCGACCCATTTGGGTCGGTTTTTTATTATTTTCTAAA
>JACCDH011109478.1_pt1 | contig 10506 bp, 12 predicted proteins | sample 7442481 | NCBI WGS metagenome assembly JACCDH01 (sample SAMN15323433, study PRJNA562643) | freshwater metagenome | isolation source: river surface water | place: USA:Blue River Watershed | collected 2017-08-15
AGAATGCCTGCCGCCGTATTGTCCGCCGATCCGAAAAGCTTCTCGCCCTGATCCTTGTTCTGCTCTGCAGCAGTTGCATTCGCCTGATGCTGGGTTTGGTCAGTTCGATCCTGGCTGGCCTCGCGATCGTACGCAGACCCCGACATGCCCCCCACCGCGTTGCAAATCGGATCCAACGTTCGACCGCTCATCATCCAGGTGCTTGCGCTATCGTTGAGTTGATCGAGTTCCGCAGACTTCGCTTTTAAGTTGTCGGTCAACCTAAGCTCCTCACGTTCGAGCGAGGAGATCTCCTCTTTGCATTTGTTGTACTTTTTGATGGCATCAGGATCGCCGGCTTTGTATTCCTCTGAATTCCTGATGCTTGCGAGCTCTGAGTCCTTCCGGGCGATCTCTCTTTCAGTTTTCTTGAGCTTGAATTTCAGGTCTTCGACCTCCTGCGACTTATGGCTCACGCGACCCTGCTCGCGGGAAGACACCCCACCGCAACCCATAGCAATAGCACCCCCTATGATGGCGAAGCCGCCACGCATCATCCCCGCGTTGTAGGCCTCCTGGCCTTCGGCCTTGATTGACGCTGCGACCGCGCGGAGCTCGTTCATCTGCATCTGGAATCCGAGAGCGCTCAGGGTCGTCGCCGTATCCCGCATGGACCGCATGATTTCCAGGAAGAGCGCCACAAACCGGTTCATGAATTCTGTCCGGCTCGTCTGTGGCATTGCCATGATCTCGTCAAACAGGCACTGGCAGTCGCCCATCATCTCCTTCGCAAATTCAGACTGGAGAGTCGCCGCCATGGAGCCGGCCTGCCGGTACAGGCGGATCACTTCGCGCATGTCGTCCGTGAGATCGCTGGGGCTCTTCCTGATCAATGCTTCGTAGGTTGCCGCGGTTCCGTCACGCGCTGCAATGAGCAGAATCATTCGCGCGTGCGGATCTAGCTGATCGGAATCCACCGCAGAGCGAAGGATCGACAAGGACTGATTCACGCTCTCCTCGGGGAGCGGCGCGCTTTGCCGCGATGCCGAAGTTGGTGTGCATTCGCCGTTCGGACCGTACGTGGATGAACGGCTGTCGGTCGTTGAACTGCAGACACATGATGAAGACATGATTCACTCCTATTGAAAGATTTGAAAATGGGCAGTCAGCGCTTCGCAACACTCAGGCCATCGCGGGCTGCCCTGCCTTGTTGCCCGCCAGACTGGAAAGTCCGGCGAACTCTGCAGAAACGGCTCGACCCACTTCGTCCAGGACCTTCATCAAGAATTCATTGATGGAAGCGATGAATTCGAGAACATGCTTGCTTTGCTCATCACTGGAGGTGATTTGGGCTTTGGTGTCGAGCATTGCCGATCGGATCACGCTGAGGGCCTTGAGGATCTTGGCCTGATCCATCGACTCGAAGCCCTGGCCGAGGGTGGTGACGCCATCTAGCATCATGTTCAGGCGCATCGGCGTATCCATCGATCGGGACAGGACTTTCGCCAACTCTTTCAGCGTGCCCGTCGCACTCGATAGACGCGCCATGACGGCCGCTGTCACGACGGCCACCAGAATCGCGGCGGCCATCTGGCATTCGACGGGGAGGTCCAGCTCGCGAGCCCCCAAAGCCGCCAATTCCCCCAGAGAAAGCGTTACCGCAGCAGCCCCGACCTCACCGATTTCGTTGGCCAGGCTTTCACCTGCCAGGTCAAACCCCAAATCCACGATGGCGCCAGCTGCAGCCAGGAGCGTAAACGCCAGCGCAACGCCGCCAGCGACACCCACCCCCCCTGTGCCGACCGTGATGGCAGCCACGACAAAGACGCTGACGACCACCGCCGCGACCTTCTGAATCCATCCCAAGATACCGCCCCGGCTTTTCGAGGCCCGCTCCGCGGCTTGCCTCTCCAACATCTCATTGAACTTCTTCAGGTGCTCCTCAAGCATCACACGCGACGCACCATTGAGGGCTTCCACCTGGGTAGTGAGTGTTCGCAGCTGACCATCCGCCGCCTTATTCATGAGAATCTGCAGGACGATCATGGCCACCGCTGTGGAGACCTCGCTCTTGGGCGGCGCGATCGGCGGTGCACTGCCGCTTGGGCCTCCGAAGTAGCCCTTGTAGTCGATGCACACTGAATTCCCGTCGGGGTCAATGCCGGCATTGCGCAGCGCTTGATCAATCAGATCCTGGATTCCCAGGGGAGAAAAGCTAATTGCGGACGTCTGCATGCTGTCCTCCTGGTTTACGGGACGACGCCTCGTCCATCATCAAGTCAAGCAAGCCCTGGGCTTTTTTCAGAACGGCGTCATGGACCAGCGGCTTGCACAGGTCTTGAAGCCGTGTCAATCCTTCTTTGGCCTCTTCGGATTTCCCCAGGGCGAGCAGGCACTCGCTGGCGCCGAGAATCGGGATGGGATCGGTCGGATCGATGGTGGCGGCCACCAGGTAATGCGAGACCGCCGCCTCATGACGCCCCTGCACCTGCAGGCAAGCGGCAAAGGCACAGAGAAACCGGCGCTCCATGCTGCAGCGCGCCACCAGGATCCCGAAGATCGGCAAGGCCTGTGCATAGCGCGCTTGTGTGTACAGGTGATAGCCGACGGCGTAGAGAGACTCATCGTCGATATCACTCAGGGGAAGCAAGGGCTTCAAGCTTCCACCCCGCAGAATGTGGCCCAGTAATGCCCCGCCGATCTGGCGCGGGGAATCAGGCCCGGGGTCCGTGCTCGTGGCGTTCATGGCTTGTGCTGTCGAGATGGAATCAGCACCTCAACTGAACGCACGCTTTTTCGACTCGGTGAAGTCGTTCATCAGATTCATGATGATCTTGAGCGTTCCCTCATTGATCTGTACGGTTTGGCTGGCCTCTGAGTTCTTAGCCTGCAAGGTGTTGCTCAAACTCGTCTGCCTGGATCGGAGCTTTTCCTGAGCACCGTAGAGATCGGGCCCACCATGCGACTCGGTCAAAGAGCCGGACAGGTTTTGCGCATGGACCTTATTGAACAGTTCGACCTGCCTTTGATGAAGCTTCGACGTCTTGGATACCACCCAGGTCATTGAGCCGACGGGCGTATCCTTCCAAGCTGGATCGACCCAGTAGGCGGGCGGATCCATCGTGGTAGCACCGGACTTTTGCTTTACAAAAAGGCCTCCGACAAGAAGATCCCATTGCTGATCCGTGATGGCCTGGATCCTGTCCTCATCCTTGTCATTGGATTTACCCAATTTTTTGAAATCGAATCCGACCTTGTTTTCGAACAAGAACTTGAAGGCCGCGGGATCCTCTTTTGCAAAGTCCTTCAGGACCTGGATAGAAACCAGCCGATTCAAGCTGTCGACGTCGGTCGGTTTTGCATTGAGGATGTCGGCCGGAATATCCGCGTCCGGCGGGAATGAAACGCCACCTGAAAACAGGGGTGGGGAGATTCCCACCTCTTTCACAAGCTTGTTGATGCGTTCAAGCATCCCCGGATCTTTTTTCAAGGCTTCTTTCAGCTTTTTGGAATCCCCGGATTGAGTGACTTCCGCCAAAAGCTTGCCGATCAATGCGCTCAGATCGTTGACATCACTCAACTCATTGTTCAGATCCTCTACTTCCTTCAAGCTGATCGCCGATTTTTGCTGACCCTCGGCCCACTCATCAAGAATGAGCTTGATGACTGCCTTGTCTGTCGACAGCGCCTGGTCCCCATCCGTCTTGGGCCCTGGTTCACCGGTCGATCCAACATTTGTTGTCATGGTTTCACCTCCCTTTTATCGATCAATCGTTTCAGACCAAGGCTCGCAACAGCTTGCGACGCTTGACCCCAGAGGTCACCGTTTCGTCGGCAGGCCATTGACTCTCGGTTTGCTCGAATCGGATTCGATCTGCAACTTCGGCTTTCAGTCCTTCTGCGTCAATACCGAGGGACTGCAGGAGACGCAAGTCTTTCGCTAGGCGGCTGCGCGCCTGGTGAATAAAGACGTGTGTCTGAGCGACCTGGTCGGCGGTCCGCTTCACGAATTCATCCATTTCCTCCATGGCACTCCCCCGAGAAAGAATCCCGCCCCTCGGCTGCGCTGGACGGGATGGCACGCTGAGTAACCCCTTGCTAGACGCAGTTCCATCGCTGAAGGCAGGGGAACTACCGTCACGCACGCGTTACTACCGGCCCTCCTGATCTGTATTCCCATACGCCATGCATACCCCTGTCGATCTCAGCTGGCCGGCCCATGGACCACACGGCTCCCTCGCCGAGACCTCATCGCAGGCGCAGCGGGCACCCACGGGTGACTACCCAGCACGCGTCAAGGAAGGCTCGTCGCTGCTGGCCGACGCTGCCGAGGAAATCGGCCTGCATCTGAGCGAGCGGATCGAGCGTCGAGCGCATGGCGAGCGGCGGGTGACCGCAGGGCGCTCATCCAAGCGACTGTCGATCGAGGAGATTGCCGCCTACCTTGAAAAATCGCGCCTGGGCTCAGACCCAAGGGTGCGAGCCCTCCAGATCCGCGACCTGGTGCAGCGGGCCCAAGGAAAGGGTGATCCACTCGCATCCACCCGTGTGCCCGGCGACACCCCCACGCAACGCTACCTTTTGGTGCAGGAGGCCCTGCAGACCGCGGTGGCCGAAGACGCGCCCGCGGCCGTGATTGAGCGGTTGGAGCAGGTCCTGGCGGATATGGAGGTGGCCACAGGCTTGTACGTCCAGGCTGATCTGGCCACGATTGACCACGCTGCCGAATTTGCGGATACCGCCCAGGGCATCGCCAGTTTCCAGGGTGCCTTGCATGCGGTCCTGGGAAAGCCCACTCTGGTGGCGGCCTTCAAGGAAGCGATCGATCTGTCGGACAAGGACGGCAATCGGCTTGACCAGGCCATCCAGCACCTGATGGATGCGCTCGGTACCTCTCTCTACGCACTGGGCAGCACGCGCGAAAAGGCGCTTCTGCAGGCACTGGTCACCGACCTCTACCACATGAAGTGCCTCAACACCCTCTTTGAACAAGCGCAATCGGTGGTCCGTGACATCCGGCGGGCCCTTACGCAGAACGCGGCGGCCCAGGAGCCTGCCCATGCCTCCGGCGCCTGAGGCCGATCCACGCGAAGATGCCCTGGACCTGATGAAAAGCCTGGTCGGACTGCTGGACGAAAGATGGGTGACAGCCAGCCGCTTCCAGGAAATTGCTCAGCGCCATGGGGGCGAACCCGTCCAGGCGCGCATCATTGCGCTCACCGGCTTGAAGACCCTGGCTCGTTCGCTACCAGCGGGCGTGTTCACCGATGCCGATGCGCGTGACCGCCTGCTGCAGGCTGCGCAGGAGGCCTTGGACCTGACGATCGACGAGGAAGACGAACAGGCATGAGCGATGGACTGGATCGACGACACCCTCGCTGAATTTGGCCGCCAGCTTGGCGTTCCTGACCTGCGCCTGAATGCCCACGGCGCAGTACGGCTCGTGCTGGGGTCCGCACTTCAGCTCTCGATCGAGCCCTTGTTTCGCCGTGGCCAGCAGGAAGTGCTACTGGCCTTGGGCTGCCCGATCGGTCACGGCGCCACCCGGTACGTGGCATATGCCTTGCAACAGGCACATGCAGAGAACTTCCCGCCCCTCGATCTCCAGCTCGCACTGTCGGGATACGGCGAGGACACGCTCCTGATCGCGAGCGTACGTCTCTCGGCCCGGGCCTTCACGCTTCAGGCGCTGTCTGGCGCAGTCAGCACGCTCGGAACCTGGCTCAGCGGAGTGACCCGTGCTGAGGCTGCCCATGGCTGAGCGGACCGTGCGGCCCGACGGCTACTTCGCCCGGGGAATCGAATCCATCACCCACCGGGGGCGTCCCTCCGACGAGGACCTCCCAGAACTGCCGGATCTGCAGCGCCTGCCCCCCCCGGATTGGCAAGGTCAACCTGCTCTGGAGCTGCTGCTGGCGGGCCACTCGCTGGACCGTCACATCGATGCCGAGATCCGCCCCGTGATCAGCGAACCGGAGCTGCTCTTGCCGCGCGCGTTCGCCCAAGCGCTGGAACGTGCAAAAGCGACGATGAACCGCGCCAGCAAGCGGCACGGACAACCCGCAGTCCTCGCCCGCGCGGAAACGATCCTGGAGGAGGAGCAAGCCTTGCGCGAGCTCGCCAGGACCTACCGCGAAGCCCTCTACCAGGCCTGATGGAGCCGCATGTCTCCCCAGGAAGCTACCGCACTGCATGTCCTGGCGTATGTGCTGATGCACAACGGTCAACCCGAAAAAGCAGCAGCCTTGCTCGAGGCAGTGGATGCCTTGCGTCCGGGCAATCCGCGCACGCTGATCACCTTGGCCACTGCGCACCTGCGCTGCGGTGCGGCCACACGCGCCCTGCACGCGCTGGAGCGGTCGGCGCACACTTTTCCCGACTCGCCCGCGAGGGCGCTTCTCAAGGCCCAGGCCCTGGGCATGCTGGGGCGAGCTGAGGAGGCCAAGGCCTCGATGGATGCATTCGTCGCAGGAAGCGCCGAGGTCACGCACATGCGCCCCCTACCCGGATGACCCGATGAAGCTGCAGGACCACCTCCAACGCATCGTGCTGCTCGCGACGAGCCGCAACGACATCGTGCTGGCCATCATGCTGGTGGCGATCGTTTTCATGATGATCCTGCCGCTGCCGACCTGGCTCGTGGACGTGCTGATCGGAGTCAACATGACCGGCTCTGCGATGCTGCTGATGGTGGCGATGTACCTGCCCTCGCCGCTGGCCTTCTCGAGCTTCCCCTCGGTCTTGCTGGTCACCACGCTGCTGCGGCTTGGCATCTCGATCGCCACGACCCGCCTGATCCTGCTGGAGGGGGATGCCGGTCACATCATCGAGACGTTCGGTAATTTCGTGGTGGGCGGCAACCTGGTGGTCGGCCTGGTGGTGTTCCTGATCCTGACCATCGTGCAGTTCGTGGTGATCACCAAGGGCGCGGAGCGCGTGGCCGAGGTGGCAGCGCGATTCTCGCTGGACGCGATGCCGGGCAAGCAGATGTCGATCGACGGCGACATGCGTGCCGGAACGATCGACATGGAGGAAGCCAAACGGCGGCGGCGGCTGGTCGAGAAGGAGAGCCAGCTCTATGGCGCGATGGACGGGGCGATGAAGTTCGTCAAGGGTGACGCGATCGCCGGCATCATCATCGTCGTGGTCAACCTGGTGGGCGGAATCCTGATCGGGACGCTGCAAAAGGGATTGACTCTGAGTGAGGCAACACGTATCTACTCCGTTCTGACCATCGGTGATGGCCTGATCGCGCAGATCCCCGCGCTGTTCATCGCGATCTGCGCGGGCATGATCGTGACCCGCGTACAGAGTGGCGAGGGACCGAGCAACGTTGGACGCGACATCGGCAGCCAGGTGCTGGCCCAGCCCAAGGCGCTGGTGATCGCGTCCAGCGTAGCCACGGGCATGGGCCTGATCCCGGGCATGCCCACCTTGACCTTCCTGGCCCTCGCCGCGGTGCTGGGGGGTGCGGGACTGATCCTCCTGAAGAAAGCCGCCAAGCCGTCCGAAAGCATCACGGGCGAGACGGGCGAATCCACCGTGGACCCTGCAACCGGCGAGTCAACGCCCAAGCCCAAGGGGGACGGCGCACAGGAATTCGCGCCGACCGTTCCCTTGCTGCTGGATGTAGCAGCCGGCCTGCGGGACAGCCTCAAGCCCAGCCATCTCGACGACCAGTTGCGAAAGATCCGGCGGGCCCTGTATCTCGACCTGGGCGTTCCGTTTCCCTCGATCCAGCTTCGCTTCAATGACGCCATGCCGACCCACAGCTATGGCGTGCTGCTGTCGGAGGTGCCAGTGGCGCAGGGAACGCTGCGCCCGGGCTGCGTGCTGGTACGCGAGCGGGTCGAGAACTTGAACGCCCTGGGCGTCGCCTACGAGGAGGGCGACAAGTTCCTGCCGAACATTCCGACCCTCTGGGTGCGGGACGATCTGTCCGATGCCATGAAGCGGGCAGGCATGAGCTTCATGGACTCGGACCAGGTGCTGGCGTATCACCTGGCTTTTGTCCTGAAGAAATACGCTGGCGACTTCCTCGGCATTCAGGAGACCAAGTTCCTGCTGTCGTCGATGGAGGCGCGCTTCCCCGACCTCGTGCGCGAGGTCACGCGCGTGCTGCCGGTGCAGAAGATCGCCGACATCCTGCAGCGCCTGGTGTCCGAAGAGGTCTCGATCCGCAATCTGCGGACCGTGCTGGAAGCGCTGATCGAATGGGGACAGAAAGAGAAGGATTCGGTGCTGTTGACCGAGTACGTACGCTCCACGCTGAAGCGCCACATCAGCCACAAGCACTCCAACGGGCAGAACCTGCTGCCTGCCTACCTGCTGGCGCCCGGTGTCGAGGACACGCTGCGTGGCGCGGTGCGCCAGACCAGTGCCGGCAGCTACCTGGCCCTGGATCCGCCGGTCAGCAAGCGCCTGGTGGAGAGCATCCGCAAGACGGTAGGCGACCTGGCGGGCCGCCCCCATAAACCGGTGCTCCTGACCTCCATGGACATCCGCCGCTACCTGCGCAAGATGATCGAGCAGGACCTGTATGAGCTGCCCGTCCTGAGCTACCAGGAACTCACCCAGGACATCAACATCCAGCCCCTGGGGCGCGTGGAGCTGTAGGCCGCAGGGGTCAGACCTGCTGGAGCGCCTGATCCAGGTCGGGCGTGAAGGCGAAGAGGTTAAGGAAACCGCTCATCTCGAAGACGCCGCGGACCTCTTCGCGCAGGCCGCACAACACCATCCGCCCCTCCAGCGGCTGCAGCCGCTTGCCGGCCAGCAGGATCACACGCAGGCCCGCAGAGCTGATGTAGTCGACACCCGACAGATCGAAGACCAGGCGCTTGCTGCCAGACTGCAAACGCTCGAGCACGGCGTGCTCCAGGGCCACCGAGCTGGCGCTGTCCAGGCGCCCGGCCGGCTTGAAGATCGTGACATCGCCGCGTATTTCTTGTTCAGGGCTCATGGTGCTCTAGCTTAAAACACAAGTATGCAGTTTAATTGCTAAATATGAAGAGCGACAGCATGCTGGAACTGCGTGTCCTGACGGGGACGCATGCCGGCGCTCGGGCCTTGCTGACAGACGAGGCGCAGTGGATCGGCAGCGGTGACAACTGCGCCTTGATCCTCACGGATGAAGGTCTGCTCGAGCAGCACGCCCGGATCGAACACCGCCCGGACGGGACGCTGTTGCTCAGCGGCGCAGGGGCGGATGATCCACCCATCGTGCTGCGGCCAGGAGAGAGCGTCTGGGTCGGACCGGTACGGATTGCAGTCGAGATCCTGGGCGCGCCCTGGCGCGAGGACTTGCCGATGGCTGCGGCACGTGTCGCTTCGGAGCCCGCCCCTGAGGCGCCCTTGCCGGCGCCGCCACCGCCTCCTGAGCAGGCACCGTCCGGCCGCCGCAGAGGGTGGTGGACCTTGGCGGGTATCACCGTCTGCACGAGCGTGGCGGCCTTGGGCTGGCCCCTGGCGCACTCGGTGCTGGCCCCCGAGCCGGCGACAGCGCCGCCCCAGCAGACACCCGTCGCGATCTCGAAAGAACCTCTGGGGCAACTCATTACCCGGCTGGGCATGAAGGGCCGGGTCACGTATGACACGTCGGACGCCCAGCATCCGAAGGTGAGGGCCCAGTTCCTGTCGGGGGAAGAGGCGGAGACGCTCGCGAACGAGTTGTCATCCCGACGGCCGGTGCCTCGGCTGGATCTGGTCGATGAAGCCCAGGCCGTCGAGCAGGTGCTGCAAGGCGTCGAGCGCTTGGGCGAGCTCGCAAATGTGCGGCTCGGCGCCCGCTACCTGGGTCGAGGGCGTTTTCGAGTGGAAGGCCTGGTGGCCGAAGCGGCCCAGCGCGACCAGATCACCGCCGATCTGAGGGATACCTATCCTCAGGTGACGGAGTTCGAGTTGGCGATCGATGTCAGGTCGGAAGTCGCGCGGGCCTTCGTGGATGAACTCAAGCGACAAGGTGGGACGCCGGTGCAGGCCCGCTGGGAGCGGGGCCTGATCACGATGGAGGTGCGCTTGCCCCCTGGCGGCGTGTCTCAGTGGGAGCAGGCCCTGCTGCTGGCGGCTTCCCGGCACCCGGTGCCCTTCCGGGCGGAGGTCAAGGGGCTGGAGGCAGCACCGACGGTCAGCGAGGGGGGGCAGCTGCCGTTTCGCGTCCGCAGCGTGGTCACGCAACCCCTGCCCTATGTCGTGCTGGCCGATGGGAGAAAGCTGTCCACAGGGGGTGAAATCGAAGGATGGCGCTTGCTCGGGATCGATGCACGCACCGTCCGTTTCCAAGGGCCGCAGGGCCATTCAATGACGCTGGAGAGATGAGCATGGAAGCCATGACCGAGCTGCAAGCACGACTGGAAAGACCGGACGCGGAGACGGTGCGACAAGAGATCGTCAAACGTCTGGTAACACTGGAAACACGACTGCAGACCCTGAGGGCCGATCCGGTCCAGACCCGTGAGACGTTCGCCCGGTTGACGGTTCTTGCCACCGCAGCCGAGATGGCCCAAAAAGTGATGTCCGATACGACCTGGG